>Ga0224525_1000058_pt1 | contig 60929 bp, 43 predicted proteins | sample CFST100metaG_FD_179874 | JGI IMG/M metagenome (GOLD analysis project Ga0224525, IMG submission 179874) | Peat soil microbial communities from Stordalen Mire, Sweden - C.F.S.T100 | ecosystem: Environmental > Terrestrial > Soil > Wetlands > Peat | place: Sweden: Norrbotten County, Stordalen Mire...
CAGGTTTTCTTAACCTTCAGATTAGGGTACAACCAATTTTTTGCAGAAAAATTTCCATGGCACTGTGTTTATCAATTATCATTAATCTTTTTGCTTTACAATAAACCTCCTTCTCGGAGGGGGCTCATTATTAAAATTTAAACCTCTTTTGCCATGAGTCTATCGAAATACGCTCTCTTCCTTTTCCTCATTTTCAACTTTTCACTTTTCATTTTTCACTCCAACGCACAAGGCATAACCAAATTTGGAGAGAATAAGACTACCAGTACAACTTTTGTTGATAAAAATGGCAAAATAATAAGTAGTCCTGAATTAGATAAATATGGACGGGCAACAAATCTGATTTGCGGAAGCACTTTAACTATTAACCATGATATGAGCGACGGTGTGGCGCCTGAAACAAAGACTGTAACGTATGGAATTGTAACAACAAGTATTTCAGGCGCCTATAAATGCTGGATAACACAAAATCTTGGCGCAGACCAGCAGGCAACTTCAGCAACTGATGCCACCGATGCCGCCGCGGGTTGGTACTGGCAGTTTAATCGCATACAGGGATATGCAAATAATGGGAATGTAACAACTCCAAGCTGGAATTCTACCCCTATTAATGATGACAGCGACTGGCAACCAATTAACGATCCATGCACCATAGAGCTTGGTACAGGCTGGCGTATCCCTACCTATACGGAATGGTTAAATGCGGATGGTTCTCCACAAAACTGGAATAATTACAACGACACTTACAATTCAGTATTAAAACTCCATGCTGCAGGATACCTGAAATCCAGCGATGGTACGCTACTCAATCGCGGTACCTTCGGCTACTACTGGAGCAATACGCAGTACAACGCTACCGATGGCTGGCTCCTGCTTTTCAGAAATAGCCTCAGCTACATGACCCACGGCACCAACAGTAAGCGTTTCGGCTCATCGCTCCGTTGTATCGCCGATTTCGTTTGCGGCAACACTTTACATATTAACCATATTGGCGGTACTGTAGCGCCTGAAACAAAGTCAGTAAATTATGGAACTGTAATAACAGATCTTTCAGGTGCCAGTAAATGCTGGATAACCCAAAATCTTGGCGCCGACCATCAAGCAACTTCAGCAGATGATGCTACCGATGCTTCCGCGGGTTGGTATTGGCAGTTTAATCGCAAACAAGGATATAAAGTTGGACCAATTCCCGACTGGCCTATTGATGCTATTGATGAAACCAGCGACTGGCTTGCAGCTAACGATCCCTGCACCATAGAGCTTGGTGCAGGTTGGCGTATCCCTACTTATACTGAATGGAATAATGCATATGCAACTGGTGGATGGAATAATTACAACGACGCCTATAATTCGGTGTTAAAACTACATCTTGGAGGATACCTGGAGAACAGCGATGGTTCGCTGAGCAATCGAGCACTCGACGGCTTCTGCTGGAGCAGTACGCAATATAGTACTACTACCAGCTGGTACCTGACCTTCGGCATTTACGGCATAGAGTTTTCCAACTGTGATAAGGCTTACGCCTTTTCGCTTCGTTGCCTCAAAGATTGATTTAAAGAGTTGAAAGTTCATAAAGTAAAAAGATATAAAGTAGATTCGTAAAACATTATGAACGTTATGAACTTTAGAAGCTTTGTTGCCGTTTTGCTATTTCTATGTTTAAATTTTCAATTACCCGCGCAAGACATAACTTTAAAAATTAATTTACGTGGAGTATATGAAAGCAAAATAACACTGCTGCCCTTAACCGGGAATAATGCCTTAAAGCCAATAGCCGAAAGAGCTGGCTTTAAAAATGGCGAAACAGCCATTATTTCAGTTTCTAAAGATAAGCTACCCGCAGAGTTTGTATTGCGCTTTGATTACAAAGAAAAAGAAACCAGCACTCCTTATCCTTCCGAAAAACATATTTTTATTTACAATCAAAATATAGAACTATGGGTAAATCCTCCATATTGTAATAATTACGACAGTACTTATTTTCAAAAAGACGAAAAAGAAAACACCTTATTTTCCCGGTTTACAAAAGAAAACGGTAAACAAAAGGGCAATTTAGGTTTACTGCAAAATTTTTTGATGAACTATGATAGTATTTACTCAAAGTTTTATCAGCAAGGAATTGAAGAATATGAAAAAAGACGCAGCAAATACAACCAATGGATAACAGAACAATCGACCCAATATTATGCATTATTTGTAAGCCATACCTTTCGGTTTCAATATGTGCCGAAAATAGAATTTAAAGGTAGCGAAGCCGATAGAATGCAAAGTGTAATAACGCATTTTTTTGATGGAATAGATTTGAATGACTCGCTATTAATAAACACCACTGGCCTAAAAGAGTGGATGAATAGCTATGTAAATATATATGGCGCATTGTCTGTAACCGAAACCCTTCGTGATTCGCTATTTACGGTAGCCGGAAAAACAGCAATAGAAAAAGCAAGTCTTGGAAATCCCAAAGTGTATGGCTGGATGGTTGACTATTTTTATAATGGCTACGAATCTAATGGCATAAAGAAAGGTATGGCTATGTTGCAACAATATATCAATGATCCGAATTGTTTAACATCAAAAAAACAACAAATAATCAAGCGTTTGGAAGGTATGGCAAAATTAATTGTTGGCACACAATCTCCTGATTTTATCCTGAGTAATATTGACAGTAGTGAATTTGATTTTCATGCCTATAAAGGAACAGCAAAATATAAATTACTATTATTTTGGTCAGCCGACTGTGAACATTGTCAGCAGTTAGTAAATGGAATTAAACAATGGTACAACGAACCTGGTAACAAAGAAAAACTCAATATTATTGCCGTAAGTTTGGATGACACAAAAACAGAAGTGCGGAAATGGGAAAACGCAATAATTAACCTTCCCGGATGGAAACATATTCGTGCAAAAGGGGGAGTTAATGCTGCTATTGCTAACGATTATGCCATATTAAGCACACCGGTAATGTTTCTGGTAGAGAGCAAAAGTAATATAATTAGGGCCATTCCCGATAATCTTGAACAATTGATAAAATATTTGGAAAAGTAAAAAATGGGAAAGCCTAACAGTAAAAGCATACAATGTACACGCTGTATCAATGGCATGACAAGAATAAACAACCGCAAATAGTAAAACCACAGATGCAGGAACCACAGAAATAATTATCAGTTCAATAACCGCATTAAACCAAATTTAACCGATTTACACCTCCTCAGACATCTGCTTCATTTGAATCATACTGGATAGAATTGAACATTTTATGAGACAATTTCGAGACAACAAGGAAATGGTAAGATAGTAAAATGCAAAATGGTAAGATCGTTTTACAATTTCACCATCTTACCATTTTACCATTTGTCCTGTCTCCCCGGCAGGGCTCGAACCTGCGACCCATTGATTAAGAGTATGTATGTTGTAATTACTTGCAGGTATAAGAAAAGAAAACTGGAGGCCAATAAATGCATAACTATTTAACCAAATCTACTGCAAATATTAAAATATGCAGTACTTTTGGTTAAACTTTTCATCCTATGCGACAGTCACTTCTTGAACGGTTTAAACAAAATGGTGGGTTCCTTCGTACTGCTGATTCATTGACGGCTGCTGAAAAATATCATCTCCGGAAACTAATAAAGAATGGCATTATAAGCAGGGTGAAGCGGGGCCTTTTCCGGCTGAATGATTCTCCCCGGGTTTTCCAGGAAGCAGAAGTAGCCAGGATGATTCCCAACGGAATATTCTGTACGTTCACAGCATGGTCCTATTACGAGCTCACTACACACGTTTCGGCAGAATACCATATTGCCATCCCGAGAACCATTAAAATTGTTCTGCCGGGTTATCCGCCAGTGAAACTATACTATTATGGTATTGAAACTTTTGATATCGGGAAAACATCAGCAGAAATAAACGGCTCATTGGTCAATGTTTACGACCTCGAAAGATCAGTTTGCGATGCAGTTAAATTCCGTAATAAAATTGGGAGCGACATGCTGAGTGAAATTCTCCATAATTACGCCCGCCGGAAAGATAAGAACCTGGATAAGCTTCTGAAATATGCAACAGGACTTCGGATTTCAAACACATTGAATCAACTTCTACAGATAATGCTATGACCGATATCGGGAAATCTATTCGGACACGCCTGCTTAACATTGCAAAGAAAGAAAATCTCTCATTCCAGCTTGTGATTATCCGCTACCTGCACGAGCGGCTGTTATATCGGGTCTCACTTTCACTGTATGCCGACAATTTCTGCCTGAAAGGTGGAGTACTGCTTTATGTCTATAATAGGGAACAAACCCGCCCCACCCTGGACATTGACTTTCTCGGGACTAATATCCCCAATGAAATAGACTCCCTCAAATCAGCTTTCAGGGAAATCTGCTCAATCTATTATCCGCTTGATGCTGTTATATTTGATACCGGTTCCATCGTTGCCGAAGAAATTACCGGTCAGGATGAGTACCCTGGCATCCGTTTATTTGTTACTGCGAATCTGGATACCATACGACAGCGGATTCAGGTCGATGTAGGTTTTGGAGATATTGTCATTCCTGCACCTGTGAGATTAAACTACCCGACATTATTACCCGAATCAGGAATTCCGGTTGTTCAGGCCTATTCACTTGAAACCGTTATTGCAGAGAAATTTGAAGCCATGATCGACCTTTCCATAGTCAACAGCCGGATGAAAGACTTTTATGACGTTTATCAGATCCTTACAACGCAGCAACTAAACCCGAAAAACCTCGAAGAAGCCATCCGTGAGACTTTTCGCAATCGCAATACCATTTTTACTCCCGATCATGCCCTCTTTTCCGACACATTCCCGACCGACGTTAACCGTCAGCGACAATGGAAAGTTTTTCTGGTTAAGAACCATCTTGATCAAACTATTGACTTTAATGAAGTTATTGCTAAAATCAGCAATTCCCTTCTCCCAATCTGGAACCGGCTCCAATAGTTTAATAACGACCTGAAAAGAGAGCGTAAAGAGTCGAGAGATATTTCATTTCGGAGATCCGCAGTATAAATCCGGGATTTTCTGATACTGCTCTCGGATCAGATCTGTAAAAATGAATCACTCTGAAAAATTGTAACTCCGGGAGTTTCTGACAATTTTAAATTCCGTGCCTATTCATTACGCTTTTTTCTTTCCGGATCCTGACAAAGAAAAACGCTTAGCAAAAAAGAAGTCAGTGCTGAAAAAGCACATTTGGGGCGACTTTTAGAAAAAGTTGCAAAACCCTACCCTGTAGTAAATCGAAATTCACAAAGTTATGCTCGTGAAAATATTGTCTCGCTAAACACGACCTCTTGACAGATCAGTCGCCTTTCAGGTTCATTCAGATTCTTGCCCTGCAACAATACTGACCTGAATGTTTGCTTAAAATTTTCTCTCCGCATTCTCCCTTCCGGCAAATTTCATTTACTCACTGCGGCCCAGGGCTGCTTAAAACTAATCAACTATGAAAAAAATGATCATGAATCCGGAACTTGCCAGGGAAGACGGCAAAAACTACGAAAACAGAATCCCGATGCGTTACTGGGCAGAAGATGACCTGCCAAGTCAGAAACTCCTGCTCAAGGGCAACAGCAGCTTGTCAGACGCTGAGCTTCTGAGCATCATCATTGGCACCGGTGTTTCCGGGGAAAATTCCCTGGACATTGCCATGAAAACACTGTCAATCTGCGGAAATAACCTGTGCGAATTCTGGAAGTTCAGCGTTTCAGACCTTCAGAAGATCAAAGGCATCGGCGAAAAACGTGCCGTGAAAATCGCTGCCATGTTTGCTCTGGCCCGTAGACGGAATGAGTCAGAAGTAATCTTCAAAAACAAGATCTCAAAGAGCCAGGATGCCTTTGAAATCTTTCATTCCTTGATGGGCGACCTTCCCTATGAAGAATTCTGGCTCCTGTTGCTGAACAGGGCAAACAGGGTCATCAAGAAAGTGAAGATCTCCGAAGGCGGGATTTCCGGGACCGTCGTTGATCCGAAAAAAATCTTTCAGATTTGTCTTGAACAGCATGCAACCTCCATACTGCTCGGGCACAACCACCCATCGGGAACAGTCACACCCAGTGAAGCCGACAATAAGATAACAAAGAAGATCAAGGATTGCGGTTTACTGCTCGATGTGGCTGTCCTGGATCATATAATTGTCGGTGATGACCGGTTTTATTCCTTCGCTGATGAAGGTGCCATGTAGAATCCAAGCCCCGGGCACCGATGGTTATCGGTACCGGGGCTTTTTTATATTTATGCGTGTGCTTTGTAATTATCTCATTAGGTGATGTTTAAAAATGAGGTAGGTGCAATTGCACCTGATTCCGGAATTTTATTTTAATTTTACTCTTTAAGCGATTGGGGCCATCTTGCAACCCGTCCGGGTTCAACTTGACCAACCATTCAATTCTATACTGACTTTTAAGACAGATAAAGAAGAATGAATCAAATCCCAAATTCAAACATTTGCCAGTATTTTCGTTTACTGGCATTTGTTTGTTTTCTATTATTTGCCAGTTTTTTGTAATTTTGGCATAAATTTGATTTAAGATGCCTAAAATTCTTGAAAACAAACTAATTGAGGAATTCAAAAACAGAGCGTCATTCAGTCGTGACGAACTGTATGACTTCTTTCGCCATTTCGAACCCGATCTGAAAGATGGGACCTTCAGATGGAGAATTTATGACCTCCAGGACAAGAACATCATTAAACCACTTAAACGAGGTTTATTCACCTTCTCGTCCAAACCGAAATACAAGCCTGTCATCTCTCCCGAGCTGATCAAAGTCAGCAAAAAGATTCTGGAAAAATATGATCAGGTAAAGTATTGCATGTGGGAAAATGAATGGCTGAACGAGTTTTCACAGCATCAATCCAGCAAACGTATGCTTTTCATTGAAGTCGAAAAAGACTTCATGGAATCCGTTTACTTCCATCTCTACGATAATTTCAAATATGACCTTTACCTGAATCCGGATGAAAAAGCAATTGATTTCTATATAGCGGAAAGCAATTATCCGGTCATTATCAAAAAACTGATTACCCGTTCGCCGGTTGGGAACAGGATCGAAAACAAAATTAAGCTTACCACTCCTTTGCTTGAGAAGATACTGGTTGACCTTTTTGCAGAAGAGAAGTTGTTTTATTTCTATCAGGGCGCCGAACTCAGGCATATCTATGAAAGTGCCATCAAGCGCTACACCATCAACTTCACCAAGTTGTTCAGTTATGCCGGAAGAAGAGAAAAAGAAAATGAAATCAAATCGTACCTTGAACAAAATATGGGAGAGGCAATAAAGGATATCATCAATGATTAAGCAAAAATGCTTTACAAAAGAGTGGATTGACTCCTTCAAAGAGAAGAAGGAGCATAAGGCAATTCAGCTGCCGATCCTGGAAAAGATGATTTTTGCTTTTCATCTGTTGGAAATGCTCAGATCCCATGGTTTGGATTTTGTATTTAAGGGCGGTACCAGTTTGACGCTCCTTCTCAAAGAAGGAAACCGATTTTCCATTGATATTGATATCATTTGTTCAACCGGCCGGGAGGAACTGGAGAAAATTCTTGATGCCGTTGTTAAAGACTCCAATTTTATAACCGTTGCCCTTGATGAGAACAGAAGTTACAAAGATGGTGTGCCGAAAGCTCACTATGATTTTGAATTTGTCTCAGTTTACGATCCCAACGCTCCAGGGAAGCTGTTATTGGATATTCTGATTGAAAATCCGACCTATCCGGAGATCTTTGAGGTCCCCATTGCAAACAAGTGGATTGAAACGGAGAATGAGATCACTGTAAAAATTCCTTCCATCGATTCAATTACCGGCGACAAATTAACCGCCTTTGCCCCAAATACCATTGGCATTCCCTATTACAAGCACGATGACAGTTTTGCCATGGAAATCTGCAAGCAACTTTTTGATTTGAGTAAACTCTTCCCGAATTTGTCCAGCCTGGAAGTAGTTAATGTAAGCTTTCAAGCCTTTGTGAAGGAAGAGATCGGGTATCGAAAAAATGATCCGGATTTTATAAAGAAGGAGGTTACTCCGGAAAAAGCGCTGAAAGACACCATTGATACTTGCTTGTTGATTACCAGAAGAGATGCGAATAAAGAGGAGCCTTACAGGACTCAATTCGCTGACCTGGATAACGGTATCCGGGCTTTAGGCGCCAACTTTTTAATGTCTGGTTATTTTCGCATCGAGGATGCTGTGGTAGCTTCTGCTCAAGTTGCGCATCTGGCTACAAAATTATTGGTGGGTGATTTAAGTCATGTTGTCTATTACAAAGGCGAAGATATTAAACCACTCATCATTGAAGATCCGGATTGGGTTTTTTTGAACAAACTTAAAAAACAACCTGATAAATCAGCTTTCTATTACTGGTACCAGACGGTACAGTTATTGAAAAAAGAGAACTCTTGACAATAATACATTTTAAGAATGTCAAAGTGCACCAACATCTCATACCCGGCGAAGCTGATAATAAAATCAGCAAAAGATCAATGCTTGTTGCTTGATGTGGCATCCCGGGATCATATCAACGTCGGGGATGACAATTTTATTCGTTTTCAGGTTAAGGGACATTATAATGCTAATGCCCCCAGGAAATGATGGCGCTTTTTTCTATTGTAGTTTACGGGAAGGAAATAATAAAATATTTAGTGCAATAACATCTGATATTGGAATTTTAATATAATTTTACTGGTTGATGATCTGCTAAATAGCTAATGTTAGTACTTTTTAAATTATAAGAAACTCGACTCATGTAAAAATTTAGCAAGAGCAACACGCTAGAAGGCAAATATTATTTGCATCATATTTACTTCTACCCATAAGTATAAAGTTCGTTTCCCAATAGACAGACCAACGATGAGTGACATAAGTAGAGATAAATTATTAAAATCAAATTTATCAAAAGAAGAAATAAGCCATATTTTCAACATTGCGCTTAGCAATAAAAATTTAATTCATGCCGACGATACAGCAGTTATTTTTTATGATTTGACTTTTTTGAAGGAGCGAATTTCCGATTTGAAAAAATTGTTTCCTTCTACTACTTTACATGCTATTGCAGCCAAAGCTAATCCGCTAATTAAAATTTTGATAAAAATAAAAGAGATGGGCGTAGGCTTGGAAGTTGCAAGTTTACCAGAACTATATTTAGCGGAAAAAGTAGGTTTCTCGCCTGACAAAATTGTATTTGATTCTCCATCTAAAACAAAAAAGGAAATAGAATATGCTTTAAAATTGGGAATAAATTTCAATGCTGATTCTTTTGATGAACTTGACAGAATAGATGAAATTTTAACGACGATAAAGTCCAAAAGCATTATTGGTATCAGAATTAACCCACAAGTTGGTTCAGGGAGTATAAAGTCTACAAGTGTTGCCGATGTGATTTCAAAATTTGGAATTCCAATCAACGAAAACAAGGACAAAATTAAAGAGTATTATTTAAAATATAAATGGCTCCGGAGTGTTCATGTCCATATAGGCTCACAAGGTTGCCCTGTTCCATTAATCATTGATGGAATAAGAAAAGTATTGAATTTTGTTAACGAAGTGAATAAAATTCTGAGTCAAAACTCAATGAAGAACTTGATTGACACTTTTGATATTGGAGGCGGATTACCAGTTTCATATCATTCTGATAAGAATCCAATCTCGATGAAACAATATCAAGTGATGTTGAAAGAGAATTTTGAAGATCTTTTCACTGGACAATTCAAGTTAATTACGGAATTTGGTCGTTACATTCATGCGAATACAGGTTGGGTAGCATCAAAAGTTGAATATGTGAAAAGAGAAAGAAATTTCAATATCATTATGACACATATAGGTGCAGACCTTCTTTTACGAAAGTGTTACAATCCGGATGATTGGCATCATCAAATTACAGTCGTGGATAATGAGGGAAACATTAAAGATGGAATTGATAAAAACAAATACATTATAGCCGGTCCTCTTTGTTTCTCGGGTGATTTAATTGCAAAAGATTTAGAATTGCCAATAGTAAACGAAGGTGACTACATTTTGATACATGACATAGGGGCTTATACTCTAAGTATGTGGTCTAGATACAACAGCAGGCAAATACCGAAGGTTATCGGGTATGACATTGAGAAGCACTCATTTGAAATCATTAGAGAAAGAGAACGAAAAGAAGATTTGTTTGACTTTTGGTCCTAATAAATGCATGATTAACAAATTAAATCCTGAATCGTCAATTAATTTAATCATTGGAATGGAAAAACTTAAAGTATTTGTGGGTTCATCATTAGAGGCTATTGTTGAGGATAAATTAGTTAGACGAATTCTAGAAGAAAACAATATTGAACCAATAACATGGCGAGATATTTTCCATGTTGGAGATTTTAGTTTGGATTCACTTATAAATATTTCACAGAAGATCCATGGGGCAATTATCATTTCGACACCAGATGACAAAGTTTGGTATAGAGGAACAGAAAATTTAGCTACAAGGGATAACATTCTCTTTGAGATGGGATTATTTATCAAAGCTTTAGGAACAAAGCATACAGCTCTAATTTTCTGTAATGATGACTCTGGCAAAAGTCCCAAATTGCCAACAGATATTCATGGGTTAAATATTATTATTTTTGATAAAAATAAAACGTTAGGGAATGAATCCCAGCTCGAAAAATGGATTAATAAATTTAAACAATCATCTCATTCCATGTATATTCACCTGACAGATGCTGTCAGTATTCTTAAGGACAATTTTCATACATTGCCAGAAACATGGATTGAGGAAATAAAAAACTATATTCTTCACCCTTTCGAAGAAATGTCTAAAGGAGCATTGATTGGCGAATTTACATTAAACACAACTCAATATTATGATTCAATATACTCAAAACTAAGTAATGCTAATGCTTCCACGACTATAAGGGCAATATCGTTACTTTCTCCCGAAGTATGGAATAATGATCTTCATCAAAAAAAGTTTCTGGAGTTTAACATTGAAGCTAGGAGAAATGGGGCTAATATTAAAAGACTTTTCATTGCTTCAGATGAACAAATTTCATCACTATGGAAAATAATTATTCAACAATTGAAAAGTGGTTTTGAAATTAAAACGCTCCATCCACGAATATTTTCCGAACATACTAATTTGGATGATTCAATAATATTTGAAAATTCTGTTGAAGCTAGGTGTTATAAGACGATTCAATTCTATGACAATCCATACAAATTAAAAGGTGCTAGATTAATTCTTAATAAGGAATCCTGTAAGGAACAAATAAGTTCATTTGATCAAATCTGGAAATTAGGCATTATACCTGCTTTACCTGCGTTTCGAGTAAAAGTAAGTTATCAACCACCAGGTGAAAAAATGAAAACTTATGCTTTGTCACATGAAGTTGTTACATGTGAAGAAGCTGCTAATGCAAGAAACATTCCATTAGCCAATGAACTTAAAACTCTAATTCTGAAAGCACCGAGTGGCTTTATTGCAGTTCACCTGCCTGGGGATGGTGAGTTATCACTGAGAGCAGTAAAGAACCAACTTGAAATAAAGAATGTTAAAATTGCTGATCCTGAACAAATCTTAAAAATTGGTTTGCAATCAGGGACAGTTAGTGCTGTTCTCAATCCTGTTTGGAACATGACTCACCTTGTTTCCAAACGAGTTTTGTCTTTAGCTTTTGTTATGACAAATAATGGAACCACAACTGGATATTTTAAATTTGATCCGATAATAATCTTGGATGCAAACTCAACGATAATAGGAAATTTTGAGAGAGATGATAGGATAATAGCAGCAAGAAAAGAAAAGTTAAATTGTTAATTATCTACCACGTATGAATATTGGGTAAAGTGTATTGAAAATGCAATTGAATTTAAGATAAGCAGATGTTAAATGAATTCTGATATAACAGCCGCAACAAACGAAATGTAATAACTAAACTATTATAAATTAATAGTTTATGTTGATTTAATTGAAAGAAACATGATCATGATAAAATTGAGTTAATAGATCTTATATTATGTCTAATATTAAACAATTACTAAATAAAAAAAACCAATATTATGGCAGATAGTAAAAAATTCTTAATGATTTCCACAGGAGGCACTATTGGTGGAGAAACGAGTGAAGCAAACAAAGAAGGCAAGTCCGTTACAGATTTTAAGGAACGTATTGCACCAACCTTAAAAGTTATTAAAGAAAAGTGGGCTTATGAAATTGAAGTAGATACTTATGATCTTTGTAAAATTGATAGTTCAGATATCCTTCCGAAACACTGGACAGATCTTAGTGAAATCATTAAAACCAAGTATGACGATTACCATGCTTTTATTATAACACATGGGACTAACACATTAGGTTACACTTGTGCAGCTCTCTCTTTTGCATTTGAGAATTTAAAGAAACCAGTAATTCTAACAGGCTCGCAGGTTCCATTTGGCAATCCGGGTTCAGATGCCTTAATGAATTTAGATAATGCAATTCGTGTTGCTGCTTGGCCGCATCATCCCATACAAGGGGTGATAGCTGTTTTTGGAAGTCATATTATTACAGGAACTAGAGTAAAGAAAAGTACAGAATTTGATTATGATGCGTTTCAAACATTTACTACATCAAGCATCGGAAGAATTGGAAGAACAATTACAATAAATGATAGTAATCTAAAAATTCATCTTGCATTTTTATCCAAACACTCAAACCCTGCTGTAAAGGCTAAAGATTTAAAACTTCAAAATGTCTTTGATATGAGAATCGCTTCATTTACAGAATTCCCGGGAATGTCAAAAGAACTATTTAAAACTGTTGTAGAATCTAATGATATCAAAGGGATAATTTTACGTGCTTTTGGAGCTGGAGATGCTAGTGAAAATATTCGTGACGCCTTCTTTTATTTAAAGGAAAAGGGAATTCCAATTGTAGTTACTACTCAAGCCCCTAATGGTAATAGCAACTTCCAGGTGAACGAGCCTGGACAAAAACTTGCTGAACTTGGGTTAGCGATTCCAGCTTATGATATGAGTATTGAATCTCAGACGACTAAACTTGGGTGGCTTCTTGGGAGGAAGCTTGATTATGAAAAAATTAAAGAAGAAATGGTTAATAATTTACGTGGGGAGGTTAATGTATCTGAGGACTTCAAATAAGGTTATGGCAACCGTAAATCATCAATACTAATATTATGGAACAAGTCTTTATTAGCTATGCACAAGTCGATAATGGAACGGAAACTGATTTTGGGTCCAATGGTAAAATTGATAAGTATTTAAAAGTACTTAAGAGTATGTATCAACTCGCGTTAGGAAACGAACTAAATGTCCGAATGGATACAAATATTAACGTTGGTGACCAACTTCATACAAAGATCAAGGAAGAAATTGACAATTCACCGGTGATGATTGCTTTCATCTCACCTTCATTTATTAAATCAAATTATTGTTATCAAGAATGGAAAGTTTTCACTAGTAAAAAAAATGGCACCTTCAAAATAATTCCATTTATTATAGAGCCAGTTGATACTCCTGGATTCATAAATTCTATAACAAAAGAGCAAATTGATTTTTTGGATTACTTTACAAAACCAAACACATCACTTGCAGAGCCGGTAACTACGTTAAAGTATCATATCTTGCCTTCAATTTCAGATGAAAGCAAAAGAGAAGAATTAGAAAAATTACTTAAAAAAATATCCTATGATATTTCAGAAGTGTTCGTTGCTGATAAAGGTCGGAAATCAACTCTCTCGAATACACACACTATTGAAATTCCGATAGACGAATTAGAACGACTTCCTGCCATTAATATGGAGATATTGAAAATCGAGAATGCGTTTCCTGATATTGATCCTGTTTGTGTTATATATACAGGTGGGAGTGTTGGGATGATCGAAGATAAAATGGAGAATGATAAGGAAAATGGCGAATTAGTGATAGCAAAAAATGCAAAAGACATCATAGAGAAACTACCCAAACTTAGGGAACTGCCTTGTGACATCCACTTCTTTTCTTATAAAAACCCTATTGATTCTTCGAAAATTAAAGTTGAGGATTGGAAAAAAATTGCCACTATTATAGAGAAACTTTATGATAAATATGAAGGGTTCGTAATACTTCATGGAGCAAATACTTTAGCATATACAGCCTCAGCTCTTTCTTTTATATTGGCCAATTTAACAAAACCTGTTATAATTACAGGTTCAGAGCTTCCCTTGGTAGAACTTGGCTCAGATGCTGAACAGAATGTTCTAAGAGCGATTGTAGCTGCTGCCCCTTATGCGAAGAATGGACCGTTAACAATCCCCGAAGTCTGCGTTCTTTATGGCAATAGTTTGCTTAGAGGAAATAGGGCAACAAAAAAATATTCCCTCCATACAACTGAAGGATTTTATTCTCCAAATTTTGAAAATCTCGGCATCTATGAAAATGCCAAACTAAATATAAATCACAGGGCAATCAGAAAGCTAAGATCTGAGACAACAGAGATGCTAATCCCCAACATCAAGTTTGATATCGACTCTGTATATATTATGGATATTTATCCTGGAATGAATATATTATGGTTTAAAGAGCAATTTCGCGAGAGCAAAATAAAGGGTTTGATCCTTAAATCATACACAACAGGTAACGCTCCTGACACTCCAGAGTTTATAGAGTTAATTGACAATTTAATAAAGCAAGGTGTTGTTGTAGTTAACATTACTCAATGTCCAATAGGTCATGTAGAATTACGACTATTTGAGACAAACGCTCAATTATTTGATATGGGAGTTATCAATGGAGGAGATATGACAACAGAAGCGGCATATTGTAAACTGAAATATCTACTTGGAAAATATGATAATCACACTCAAAACGCGACTGCCATTAAAGAAGAATTTCAAGAAAATATGAGGGGGGAATTAAGTTTAAGTGCCTTTTCAATAGATTTTAAGCAAAATGAAATGGACACTCTTGAGAAAATCATATACCGTACAAAAGCAAAAGTTCTTCATGGGAATTTTGATTATAATGAAATCGACCATGCGTTCATTAGATTACAAAATATCGAAGTAATTGATATTAAACCAGGTGATCCGGAATTTAGAATATACTGTAATTGCAATGAGGTTGAGTATGAGGAGAAATCCAAGAACTTAAGATTTCGCCTTTCATCCTTTAAGAAAAATCTTAGTGAGAAATTAAGATTTAGTAAAAACATCGAAGTAACTCATCAATTACGAAAAATATATAAAAAGGATGAAAGATTAATGCTACAAATTGTATCAACAAGTAAAACAACATTTTCGATTGAATCTATGAAATTAATTGTCTACACAAAAAGCTACTAAACTACAATTCTATACTCTAGTCAGCTTGAAACATTAAACTATCATGAAAAATGAGTAACGACTATCCGGAATCTGTAAAGAAAATCATTGAATTTGTTAAAGAGAAAAAGTTGTGGTATTGCATTACAAAGAACCATGAAGCAATGGGAAAGAATCTTAGTGGGATGGGGTGTGCTGGTGCTGCAAAAAACAGAAATCGTTTAGGTAAAACTGGCATCCCAGTATGTGATGAGCTAAAATCAAATATAGGGTATTATATTTCCGGAACTGATAAAGTATATATACTAATCCACTGCAGAGGTAACCAAGAGTTAGATTTACAAAAAGTAAAAAAGGTTCTTGGATATGAATTTATACATTTACAGAATTTAGGATCGACTTTTAATTGTGAATTTGGGTTGGTAAATCCTTTTTTCTTTGGTGAATTTTTTCCAGAAATTAAACAACTCTTTGACAAAAGTCTCATTGAGGATTTCTTTCCCCCCTACACTGTTATGACAAATGCGGGTGACAAAAATTGGGGAATAGAAATAAATGTAAAAGAGCTTATTAAAATTTTAAAGATCACCCAAATTAATGATATAATTACTGAAGATTCAAAAATAATAATTAAGAAACACAAAATTGGCATTCTTACCGGTAACGGCCCAGAATCGGGTATTTTTCTTTGGCAGAAAATCAATGAAAATATTAGGAATGAGTTTGACAAGGAGTTTTTAGGAGACTTATCTTTCCCACCGGTTTTTGTTGAGTCCCTTCCTGAGATGGGGCTTTCAATGGAACTAAGTATTCGTGAAAGTGAAACCTGGAAAGTTGTTGAAGACGGAATTTCAACCTTATGTAAGAATGGAGCGACAATAATAGGAATTGCTTGTAATACAACACAGTTCTTCTCTAAACAAATAAAGAAGATTTGCGAGAATTATCATGCTGAATTTATTTCAATGACGGATGCCGTGGATTCCTATTTAACAAAAAATAAAATTAACAACTTTGATTTCTTAGGTATAAAATTTGTCACTGATTTTAATAAATGGAGTGATTACAGAAGATTACAAACACGGTATAATATTGAGATCCCATCAACGATAGAATTGGATGATATTAATAAACTTGCGTTTGAAGTAAAAATGAATGTTATTACTCCAAAAGGGATCAATGAACTAAGAAGGTTAATTAATAGGTATACAAAGACTGATAAAATATTGATTGCTTTAACCGAACTTTCTTTATTACTTGCCACACAAAAACAAACACAAAAAAGCAATAAACAATTCATTGATACTTTATCCATTTTAGCGCAAGCAATATCGGATAGATATTTAGAAGATTCTTCTAAAATATTACTCAAGAGGCAAAAAACACAAACTGATATTTCAGAACAAAATTAATTTTACATCAATTTTAATAAATCAAAATCCTTGGGAAATAATATTCTTTTAAATCAAAACACCCCGGAAAATATTAAGTTGTTGCGAGCATCAACTTATGCTTATTCAAAGGCTAAAAGTGGTGAAAATTCAATCACGATATTCCTGCTTTTTCTTGCAATTGCCTATCCCATTTGTTATCTTATTATTAAAGATGAAAATATTAAACTTGGACTTTTTGGATGTTCATTCCTTTTAACAATTTTAGTTCAAATTTTTTCTGACATTTTTAAAGGAGATACTTCAAAGGGTGCTAATTTCAAGGAGGAATTTGATACAACACTTTTTAAATTGCCCTGGAAGAGTACCCTAAAAAAGCTTGATAGAAGAGAAGTTTTACATTATTCTCAACAATACAAAGGACCGGAAATCAAGGATTGGTATTCTCCTAAGCTTTCACCCAAATTGGAACACAATATTGCTGTAGCAATTTTACAACACACCAATACTAGCTATGATATTGAATTACGTAAGTCCTATAGAATGTGGTTAATTTATTTACTATTAGGATATTCTGTTGTATTGGGATTCATTTGTGTTCTTTTAAAGGTTGATGCACTGACAATTTTTCTACTCCTTTTTTCTCTATTATCATTTTACACTGATTTTATCACTCGAATCCGAATGCATTATCATGCCATTGAAAAAAGAGAGGAAATTTCTAAACAACTGGATACAATTATAAGAAACAAAAAATATGTATCTTCAGACGAACTTCGTGACATTCAGGATGAAATTCATATTGCGCGGAGAGAATCAGTGAAAGTACCATACTTTTTTTTTAGATGGCATCAGAAGCAGTTTAAAAAGGAAGTTGAAGAATACATTGAAGAAATAAACAAAATATATACAAATTGATTTTTTAGATTCAAATTTCCCCCGATTTAAATCAACACGCATGTACTTTTTTCTTTGCAATCCCGCCAAAGAAGAAAGTTGCAAAAAGGAAGGACGTTGGCCAGCGCACTTTATTAAACTCGAAATTTCCGCAAAGTTACCTGCGAAAAATCCGCTGAAACAAGCTATAAAACTGTAAAGGGCGACCTCCTTTGGGAACTGTCGCTCTTCGAGTGTATTCAGATTGGTAGTCAATCTGACCTACACCCTTGACATTATTTATTTTTCTCGGTATTCACTTGGGCTAAAATTTCAATTTAACCAGGTGGGCCAGAAACCTAAATAAGACCCGAGGGCACGGGCAGATATCATGAACAACTCACAAATTTACGCAGCCATCACTGAGAAGATCATTGCCAATCTCGAAAAAGCCGGAAGCTGGATGAAGCTTTGGCAGGTTCCTTCGCCAGTCAGCATGAATGGCCATTACTACCGAGGTATCAATCGTCTTGTGCTTTCTTCCGATCCCTACAAGAGCCGGGTTTATGGCACCTTCCAGCAGATTCGCTCCAACGGTGGACAGGTTCGCAAGGGCGAAAAATCCACCATCGTTGTGTTCTGGAAGACCGGCATGGAACAGGATGAAGCCACCGGCATCACTAAAAAGACCTTCCTTCTGAGGTTTTACCATGTTTTCAACTCAGAACAGGCCGACTTTGATGAACAGGGTAAGCAAAAGATTGCCCAGCTTCAAAGCCTGGTTAACGAAAAGGTCAACGATGAACACCTGGAGGCTGAATCAATCATCGAAGGCTACGCAGGCCGTCCGGAAATCATCTTCTCCGACAAAGACGACCGCGCTTACTATGCCCCGGTTGCCGATCTGATCTCAGTTCCGGATAGGAAATATTTCACAAGCTCTTCTGCCTTCTATCGTGTGATTTACCATGAGCTTGGTCACTCGACTGGCCACCCCAAACGGCTCAACCGCTATGACGGAATGTCAAACAGCTTTGGCGATATCCCATACAGCAAAGAGGAACTTGTAGCAGAACTTTGTTCTTCATTCCTTGCCGGTATTGCTCATCTTGACCCGGATATCCGAAACTCAGCCGCTTACATCAGAGGATGGGCATCGGCGCTCCGTGACAACCAGAAATGGGTCATGTGGGCTGCTGCAAGGGCTGAGAAGGCTGCCGATCATATCCTGGGCATTGACTCTTCTTACACTCCTTCAGAAGAAAAAATCACAGCTGAAGCGACCAGCGAAGTTCCGGTACTGGAGCCTGTCCTGGAAGACTCACCTTTTTAACTGAACCATTCATTCAATAGAGCCATCCCGGGCAACCGGGGTGGTTTTTTCATTTACACTAAAACCAAAACCTATGAACAATTTTAACAGTTATTCCGGGGATCCCCGCCAGATCACTGCCCGCTTCGCAAGTAAATGTCACACCTGCGGCAAACCAATAAAAAAAGGCGAACAAATCATCTACTGGCCAAATGGCAAACATGCCGGGCATCTGAAATGTGATGAGGCTGACTACCGAAATTCGTTGGCTTCCTTTGAAGATGAAGAGAGGTACAACAGTCAGTACCGGTAATTCCGATTCTTAAGCCGCTGTGAGAAACCACAGCGGCTTTTTTCTTACTCGTTAATAGGTGTAGTCATTAATTTGCCAGGGATTTTGCGCTTTCGGGATGTCTATCATGTCTTTATGCAACTCTACGAGCATTTTTCCTTTGATCATTCAGCCCTTCTGTTTTCCTTTCCTGGGATGTAGCTCACATAAATCTGATGTCTGTGGTCTTTGTTTAATTCCTATGCTAAGCTATTATTCCATTCCAGGGTGAAAGTGCTACTCATTCAAGAATTTTCTCGGCATATCCTCACTGTTTTCCGGTATTCCAATTCCTACTTGAGTGCCCCTCCATGGTCTTAATTACACTTGCATATAAATTTCACTTAAAAATCACAGCCATGAAAAATTTTGTAAAAAACTACATCGGAAAAGGAAAGAAAGTCGAAGGCCTTGAAATCATTAAGATCAACTTCAAAATTGAAGATCTCGTAAAGTTCTCACACAAATACAAGGATGAAGATTACATCACCATTGAGATCGCAAAACTAAAAAGCCCAGACAAATTCGGACATGAATACACCGCTTATGTCAACCGCCTGGAAGAATCTGAAGTAAAAGAACCGGTAAAGCCAGTTGAAACCCCCAAAAAGAAACGTGGCACTTCAAAGAAAGCTTCGAATGATGTCCCATCAGCAGATATCCCCTTCTAATCCATTACAGAATCCCTGAGAGAGGCTGCCTTTCGGCAGTCTCTTTTTTTGTTCGCGAATCAGGCTTTTTTCTTTGAGACCAGGACAAAGAAGAAACCCTGCCAAAAAAGAAATCCCTTCCGGGCAGCTTTTAAAAAAAAGCAAGCAACAGCCAACCCACTATTACTCAAAATTTGCAGCAAAGTTAAACTCATGAAAATCTTTTTCGCTAAGAGTGACCGCCTTCTGGCACCGTCACCCTTCGGGTTCATTCAGATTTTATTGCATAAAATCATGACCTGAACTCTTGCTTAAAATTTTCACTCCGTTTGTTCCCGGTGGCATAAATTTTTTCTTAAACCACGGCGAGCCAGATGCCTAAAAAAGTCTGCAGGGCAGCAGCGAAACACAATGACAAAGATTACAGCACCAGTACTGAAGCCGACCAACGGTGGAGCATCCAAGGAAGAAAACGCAGTTCTTGCAGCTGCAAAAACGGTTCTCAACCCTGAAGAGAAAAAAACCGAAGAGCAGAAACCGCTCTTGAAGGTCGAACCTGAAAAACCTGTTGTTCCTGCTCCTGAACCGGTCAAGGAAATGACCCTGATGGAGAAGATCCTCAAGGTCGAAAACCTGCAGTTGGTCATCGAAAAAAGGGCGAAGCTGGTCCAGACCCGAAGCGAACTGGAAAGGTTCCAGACAGCATCCAATGATTTCAACTGCTCCATGCGGCTGAATGACTCAGACGGTAATGTCTTCACCACCAGTTTCACCCCTGGAATCAAGAAAGTCATTGATTTTCTCAAGTCATCATTCGATGCAAGCATCGCTGATGTAGAAGGCAAAATCAAGTTCTGACCTTCGGTCAAATCTGAGATTTCGGCGTTCAGGCCTTAGCCTGAACGCCTATTTTTTTTCTCGTAAAGGGGGATAATCTTTCTTTAACCTTTGCTAAAGTACTCTAAAATGGCACTTTTCGCTGTTTCAAGGCTTCTCAAACCTTGTTTATACTGAAGCTTTATGCCCAGCGATTTCATTAGCGGAGACAGGATGTCGATCAAACGTGGCGATCCGGCAGAGACGGCCTGTGGCAAGGTTTTTCCACTTGATAATGCTTTAAGAATGAGTCCGGGAATTTTGACGAGCATCTGGTCAATGCCCTCAGAAGGATTCAGGAGATCACTAGAAATCACCAGCTCACTCCTTTCATCTACGATCAGAAGCATATAAGAAAAGTAAGGACGATAATTCTTTTCCCTCACCTGGGCAGGGGTCAGGAAGAAATCCATCTGGTAATTGTTCTTGCCGATCGGTATAGCTCTTGCCTTATCCATCAATCCGGAGTCGATTGCATAGTAGATCTCGGTGTCCGCCGGAACGCTGATTTCCTGCCAGGTGTCATGCCATTTAATGCTATCACCCGCCTTCTTGCATTCTCTAATAAGAAAAACATCTTCTTCATCAGATCCCTGTTGATCGCCTGGTTTCCGTGATTCTAACCTTATGGCTATTTCCAGGAACTGCTCAAGATAGTTGATCATACTCTCCTTCTCGCTCTCCTCCAGTAACCACGGAACCATCCCGGGTCGGTAGCTCCGGAAGATAGGCAACGACTTCTTCCCAGAGACTGCGACCCCATTTTCTTTCATGATCGCAAGGTCTTCCTTTTCCACGAACTCCCTGTCCTCGAAAGAAAGCATCAACTGGGGGATCTCCAAAACCATTTCAGGAGTGGCACCGGCGCCGTTCTCCGAAAGTTCCAGATACTGTCCTAACGCCCGCTCACCCAGGTACACCGTGAGCGCATAGTGTTCGCCGAGATTCCCCATGACACTGATAAAACCGATTGTACCCTTGACCGGATCGCGAACACCGGTTATTTCATCTTCATACATGAACCGCCACGGTTTCAGTGCGTTGATGTGATCTGCAAGCGAGTATAGTTTTGACCAGTTACTCATAAATTTTTTTACAAACATGCGGAAAATTTTTGAAAGTGTCACGATTTGCTCTCTGATTTCCCCAAAACCGCATTTGTTACCAGTGTAGCCGAAGCTGAAAACAAGACCACCTTCTGAATTTTCTTTTTCATCAAGATTCCGATGTTTTTGGCTAAGACAGGAACCTTTTATTAGGGTCATAAACAGTTGCCTGTAATTATGTCATTTTTATTAGTATTTTTGGATTACACTTCATGGTTTAACGTTTCACTACTTCTTACGATATATCTATTCTTGCATTTTAATTATATTTTTCACATCAAATATGTTACACAACTTATAACGGATGAATTTCCTCGAATGGAACAACCGTATTGCAGAACACTTCTTCAATCCTTCCCAAGCAGGGAAGGATATATTGTTATTCATTACCAAACAAGAGATTATAAACCTTGCACGAGAAAATTTCGATGGAGAGTCAGATCAAGAAATTTGGATTGACTTTCTCGTAAAAATTAGAAATGGACTTCCTGGCTCAAGTGGATTCCCGAACCTTTTTGACAAAGCTGTTCATTCTTTTCAACAATGGAAGAGGCCTGGAATAAAATCCATTGAAGGAGTTGAGCTAAAGTACCCACCTTACATTTCTCATTTAGTTTTTACTGTTTTACCGTTGATTGAAATCCAAGGTGACTATTATGCAAGCAACTATTACGATAGATTAGATGATTTTTTAGCAGAGAATTGCATTAACCAAAACTTACGAGGCAAATTAAGAACAATTGACGATTTATGGTCAGACCTTTCAAACTGGGCTAATGAAGTCAATAATGGCAAATTAGGATTTTTTAAATTATTGACATTTACTAATCGAGCACGAAAGTTTGTTTACAAGCCATTTTCACAGTGCGTTCTGCCGCCTAAAGCAATTAGAAAACTACCTGATTTCTTCTATACATCTGGATTAACACCAAAAACCTTTTACCAAGACGATATATTCAAAAAACATCTAATAAGAAATGGGTTGTCAATACTTGGCTTGAAGCCTGGTGTGATTGAAATCATTAAAAAGACAGATGATGAGATTGGAAGATCAATAATTGAAACAGTAAAATCGGAATTTGAAATTTGGACGGGAGAAGAACATGAAATCATTTTGAAAGATGGAATAGAGAAGCATATTAGAAAGCAAACCGTAGTCCCTATCAAACTTCAATTCAAACTAAATGAAGATGGTGAAATTGACTTTTCCTTCAGAATAAAATATATAACTGAACCACCGCCCGGATTGAAATTCGAAGAGTTTGATGACATTTATGAAAATGAAAATTGGTCCAGGACATTCAGGAGACAATTCGACGAACATTTTGAACTTAGAGACCCTATTAATAGATGGACAGCAAAATTTGAGTTTAGAAATATGCGTCTTTTTATTCGTGGCGGTTATTTCTTACTTGGAAATGATTTCTGGATTGAAACGGAAACCTTATCAAGAGTAGAAGAGATGTATCTTCTATGTGGAAACGATATTAAAAATTCGATCAAAGTGTGGGGAGAAAAAAATTGCAGTCACTTTATAGATTGCAGCACATTCCCTAATATTCCAGATGGTTATTCGCTTTTCCGTTTTAAGAATCCTCAAACAAGTCATGAGCAATTTCAACAACTCAGAGTTTACAAGGAAAAGAAGATTTCGCTTCGTGAAGGAACAGGTTTGAAAATTGGATACAGAACTTACTTGAATGAATTATTACCAGAAATTGAAATATCAAATGCCGATGGAACAGAATCAGTCTACTTTCAATATGAAGGAAGAGATGACAGATTTTTCCTCCAAAGGCATCCAAGTTTTGGAGGGATTTGGATATTACCAAGCAATCTGATTCTAAATTCCAATTTTTTAATTCAAATTGAAAATGAGCACCTAGAGGGTACAAGGCAAACATACAAAATTGATGAAGCATTTTACCAAGAGTTAAGCAATGACATTCTTCCTAAGCGAAATAAGCACAATTCGATTATTAATGATACTAACAACTTTATTCAGGGAAATAATGTTCAATTTTATGAATTCAGAAGTAATTTGGTTGATGAGCAATCATTTAATCCAAGCCTAAAGGCGAGAATTCAGCAAATCCCAATCAAATTCACAGATAGTTTATTGTTAAAATGGTTAGTTGGAGTAAAAGATTGTGACATTTTAAAATTTAACGAAGTATTTGAAATTGTTTTACGCAATACATTTAAAGAACCCCAACATGATTTTCAGCAAAAGAGAAAATCTTCTATTCATCTTTTGGATTATCTTGGTTATGTTGATTACGATTATTCAAGTGGGAAAATTTGTACACTACCACCTAAACTAATATCTATTCCATCTACACATGGGCGGAAGGTTCTACTTATTGGAGGGAGAACCGAAAAATTGATTAATGAAATGATGACCTATTGCTTAAAAAGTGATGGTGAAATTTCATTTTCAATTAAAAAACAAAGTAAATCAAATCAACAACTGCTTCTTCCCGATGCAATAATATTTGAGAGTAATAGTAAAACATGTTTTTTGAATCTTGTTAATGAATTTCAGATTGTATTCGATGAATGGTATATTTTAAAGCTAAAAAACTTTCTACCTACTTTGTTAGATTACGAACAATACCTAAAAGATCAAGGCAGTTCGGAATCATGGGAAAGATTTGGGTTAGAGAGAAAAGTTTTCAATAAAGACTCATTAAAGTTTGAAATTTGTGGTGAACTTGATAAAACATACTCGCTTTCTGAGTGCAAACCTGGCTACATTCATGAATATGGTTTATGGATTGACCAAGCATATTTCCCAGTAGATAAAAATTGGGGGAAGTATCTATTCCTTAATCATATATCAGAAAAAGAAAGAGGATACGGAGTAGGGAATTTCTTTGCTAGACCAAAAGAAATTTATTTTACCGAAAACACACTCGCAATTCCGGCGGCTCTTCCTTTACCAAAACTGATTTCAAGAACAATAATTCAATTGAGTGGAGAAGCACCTGAATTCAAACAACTGAATCTCAAAGGAAAGGCTGTATGGTATAATGTTTATCGGGATGTTCCCTCCATATTTACACAAAATTTTTTCCGATTTATATTAAATATGAACATTGAAACAACCCCACAAGCCATATGAAAGATCCCATAGGTTCATTTGAATTAATCAAAGAAAATTTCATTCGTTATGTTGAAACTGCTTTTGGGACAAAGTTTCCCGGACTAGAAAAAGAACGAAATGATTTGCTCAATTGTGATAAAGTTCTTTACAGAAAACCGTGGATTGAGCCATTACCTGATTATGAGACAAGCGGGCTTACAATCAATGATATTAATACAGAGGATTTGGGATTTGCTCTGAACGAGGAAGAAGCAAAATACTTCAAAGAAATTATTAAGACAGGCTTATTTCCTGCTTCAGCAAAATTGCACAAGCATCAACATGAAATGTTAAAGGAAGCATTGCAAGGTAACAATTGCATCATTACTTCAGGGACTGGTTCCGGTAAGACTGAAGCATTTTTATTTCCTTTATTCGCACAACTTTCTAAAGAGTTTATGAAATGGAAAAGTGCAAATCAAAGATCAGCAAGTATCGATACCTGGTGGAAAGATTCAAATGGGTTAACCCCTGCCAAAATTGTTGACAGTACGAATCGATGTTTGAGCCCAGTAGTTAGACAAAGAAATCACGATATTCGGCAAGCAGGAATAAGAGCATTGATTCTTTATCCTATGAATGCTTTAGTGGAAGACCAAATGAGCAGGTTGCGAAAAGCACTTGATTCAGATGATACAAGAGAATGGTTGGACAAGAATGGTAATGGCAACAAAATTTATTTTGGTAGATACAATGGTTCGACTCCAACTGCTGGAGAACTTTTCACTTCGGATGGAGAAAGGAATGAAGGTAAAATAAAAAAACTGAAATCTGAGCTGAAAGACTTAGATGATGAGTTTCAAAATGTCTCTGAATATATACTAACAGATTTACTTAATGAGGAAGATTTCAAGAAACTTAAAGAAGAAAAAAAGAAAGAGAAAATAAAAGAACTAAAATCCTTTTTTCAACGGCTTGATAATAGTTCAGAAATGCGATGCAGGTTCGATATGCAAATTGCACCTCCTGATATTCTGATTACGAACTTTTCAATGTTAAGCATTATGTTGATGAGGAACATCGATTCAGGCATCTTTGATGAGACAAAAAAATGGCTTAGTTGTGAAGAGTTACCAGAAAATGAAAAAGAAGCAGAAAAAACAAACAGAATATTTCATTTAATTATTGACGAGCTACACCTTTATAGAGGCACTCAAGGAACGGAGGTAGCATATCTGCTTAAACTTGTTCTTAACCGTTTGGGATTGCACCCACATCACCCGCAATTAAGAATACTAGCGTCAAGCGCATCAATTGTTGCTGACGAATCAACAGAAGGGAAAAAAAGCAAAAAGTTTATTGAGGATTTTTTTGGTGTTGATTGGAATAAAAAGCCTTTTAAAATAATTGAAGGGAAAAATAATGCCGTTGCTTCCTTATCTGCCGATGTGAAAAAGCTGCCTATAAACCCTTTTCTATTAATTGCAAAAACATATTCACAAACAGGATATGATATTTCCAATCCTGATTTTATCTCATCTTGCGAAAAAGCAGCCAGTGAACTTGCAGATACCTTCAAAATTACTCAGGATGGAACGGGAGTAGAAAAACTTCTCACTGTAATTACAAACCCAATAATACTTATAAAGGAACGAATGTTTTCGCCTTGCGAGAATTATCAAGCAGTTTGTTCAATCAAAGCAGAAGGAGATGAATCAGAAGAACATTTCTTTGCTAATATGATCTTTGAAAAGCCAAATTCTGAGCAGGATTTACAAGAGGCGCTGAGAGGTTTGCTAATCTCAAGAGCTTTATTAGACGAACCCCAATTCAAATCGATTGCAGATAATGTTCCTGATAGTAGAAAATTACCAAGATTTCGTTTTCATTACTTCTTCCGAAATATCGAAGGCGTTTGGGCTTCTGTCAAACCTGATGATATTGATAACTTAGGATACAAAGATGGCGAGAGGACTGCCGGGAAACTTTATTCATCCTCCAAAATTCATTCAGAAAACGGGAACAGAATTTTAGAATTGCTCTATTGTGATAACTGCGGAACAACCTTTTTTGGAGGGAGCAGATCAATAGGGAAAAATAATAATTGGGAACTATTGCCATTAAGCCCGAAGATTGAAGGTATTCCTGAAAAAACACCTGGAAAATTAGTTGACAAGAGAACTTATCAAGAATACGGTATTTTCTGGGCCCAAGGTAATCAAAGATTTACTAAACACACACAACGCTTTGGAAGAAATGCAGGCCTGGAAGCAGACACTTGGAATGATCAAACCTTAGTAAATCCTAGTGATAATAATGATTATATTGCCCAATGGATTCCTGCAATACTAAATGTTAAGTCTGGCGATGTTGATACCGGGAATAAAGACGATAAGGACAATCCTGAAGATTGGATTAGAGGAAGAATGTTTTTTATTTTTCACAATGGTATTGATGTTGCAAATGATTTATTTGTGCGAAATGTAGGACACGATACACATTATGCACTTCCTTGTATTTGTCCTTGCTGTGCAACTGACTATTCAGAAAAAAGAAGCAGGAAATCAACAATTCGTTCATTCAGAACAGGTTTCGCCAAGACAAGTCAAATTTTTGCAAAGGAGTTAATGTTACAACTCCCAGATAAAGTTGACGAAAGAAAACTTGTTGTTTTTTCTGACAGTCGTGAAGATGCTGCTCAAGTTGCAAATGGAATAGAAAGAAATCATTTCACTGATTTATTAAGAGAATCATTACTCTTTGAACTTCACTCAAATATTCTGATGAAAAACGAACTTGTCAATGCATTTGATAATGGTGATGAAGTAACAAAGCAAAAATTTGAAAAAGACCATCAAAATATTTTTGAAGATATCAATGGGCTTGTTTATCATTCAAATTCTCCCAATCGGCAGGAGAAAGAAAATGCCCTGGAAAGATTAAATCAAATCAGAAAAAGAACAATGAGTGTTCGTGATTTAATTGACCTATCTCCTTCTTTCAACCTTGCTCCAATCATAAAAAATCTTGTAAAACTTGGTGTCAACCCCGGTGGGTTAAATATTTCAATCAGACAAAAGGAAATTGCGAATGGGGTTTGGGTTGATTGGTATAATCTAATTGATTATTTAAATGAACCAGTTTGGAAATCTCAAACAAACTTAAATCAATTTATTCAACAAATAAGGAATAATTCATTTGATGAGTTATCTCAAATGTTTTTTGGCCAATTATTTTATTCTTTTGAATCGTCTTGCTTTGGTTATCTTTCAATCAATCCTGAAACGCCTTCAATAAATCACTTTGTCCAATCCCTGAACATTAGTCGTGATTTGTTCTTAGATATTATTAACAGTTCCATTAGAATTTTAGGAGACAAATACAAGCACAACTATTCAGATTTTCCAAATAGAACCCCATTTGTCAATTTTGATTCGTTGCCAGCTCCATTAAGGAGATGGATTAGAAATGTAGCAGCAAAAAATACTGTTGATCCGGGTGATTTAGGAAATGCCATTTATGAGACACTTTTTCGTTCAGGGCTTTTAGATGCACAGCGAGGTTTACTGATTGAGAATTTATTTATAAAGGTTTCAACCGGAACAAATCCGATTTGGAAAGGAACATTGGTGAACAGGCCGCATCTGCATTCCTCTGGAGGTATTTGCACTTTTGCTGGAACTACAAGAGATGATATTGTTTTAACGGAATTGCTATTATCAAGTGATAATTGTAAAAATCATTGGGACAGAAATTATTTAGCATTCAATGCTATTACCGAAAGGAGGAAACCAATCCGCTTACATTGTGAAGAATTGACAGGCCAAACAGACAATCAATTTGAACGACAAAGACATTTTAGAAATATTATTTTGCCAAAGGAAGGAAACCGAAATGTCAAAACTATTGACTTATTGAGCGTTACGACAACTCTGGAAGTTGGAGTCGATATCGGTGCGTTACAAGCAGTGATGTTAGGAAATATGCCACCACAAAGGTTCAACTATCAGCAGCGAGTTGGACGGGCAGGACGACGGGGCCAAGCATACTCTGTGATCCTGACTTTTTGTAGAGGTAGAAGTCATGATGAGTTTTATTTTGCTAATCCACATAAAATTACGAATGATTCACCGCCCACACCGTTTCTTACAATGAATCAAGACCGGATTTTAAAAAGACTACTTGCAAAAGAAATTTTCAGAAAGGCATACACGCAAACTCCCATTAATGTGACCAATGACGAAAAATCAAGCATACATGGTGAATTTGGTAAAATTGGTATAGCACAAGTGAATTGGATTGGTTACAAATCGCAAATTATTACTTGGATTCTAAAAAACAAAGAAGAAGTAGAAAAAACCGTTGATGCATTGATTACACCTGAATTGCAAGGACATAGAGGTGAATTAATTAATTGGATTTATGATGTTGATGCAGATAATGCATTAATAAATAAATCTCAAAGTGTAATTGATAACAACGAGATTTCTTCTAATGATGTTTCGCAAAAGTTGGCCGAAGGTGGAATTCTTCCAATGTTTGGAATGCCAACGACAATAAAGAACTTGTTTCATGGATTCAATAAAAAATTTGAACCACTTTTAATAGACCGGGATCAATCAATGGCAATTTATGAGTTCGCCCCTGGCGCGCAGAAAACAAAGGACAAAGCAATTCACACTGTCATAGGTTTTACTTCCGAATTACGGGATAAATTATCTCAATATGGTAGTCCAAACTATGAGGGAGGACCTTTTTATATAAATAAGTGGATGGTCCGTTGCAAGAGCTGTGGATTTTACAAGACTTATACTGAAGACGAAAAAATCCAATTAGAAGCGCAAAGTTATTTTGATGTATGCCCAAATGGGGGCGATGCTTGTATAGGATATCAACCACCGGTCATGTTAAAAGCACCAAGGGCATACAGGACAAATTTTTCCCAAGGAGAGGATTCAAAAGAAGACTCATTAATACTTTTATCACGACCGCCAATTCTTGCAGAATCAATTGGTGATGTTGACAACAAAACAGAAACTGTTAAAATAAGAAACACTAATCTTACAATTTCAGACCGTGATGTAACTTGGCGTGTAAATACCAACGCAGACAATTTTTTCACAGGGAAACTATACAACACAGTAAACAGATTCCCGTTTGGACAAAGAATCGGTTATAGGTTTCAAGAACAATGGATTATCAACGACCTTTCAGGTCGCTATTCTGACGACAATGGGTATTCGATGGAAGCCTTTCCGGTTGCTAATTCTCAAGAAGAATTAATAGCATTAGCAAGTAATAAAAAAACTGAAATATTAAGATTAGCACCAGCTTCGGTTCAAGGTGCATTAAACCTGAATATGGTTTCGACCGAAATTCCCAACAACATAACACACATCAGCGCACAATCATATGGAGTGCGGTCGGGATATTATTCGGCTGCATTTTTGCTTCAAAGAATAATAGCAGATAAACTTGATGTCGACCCAACGGAAATTGAAGTTGCTGACATTGCAAGAAAACCACTTAATGATGATACTGGCAGATTTGTTGCTGAAATTATTTTGACAGATGAATTGCCAAACGGTTCGGGATTCGTTAGACATTTGTTTGACAATTTTGAAACAATACTTTCAGATTCAATTGCCCCATCAGATGATAAGGTCTATTTGAAGAAAATTCATTCCGATTCTCATTCAAATTCTTGCAAAGATTCCTGCTATGAATGTTTGAAGGTGTATAGAAATATGAATTACCATAGTTTGCTTGACTGGCGATTGGCATTATCAATGCTCAGAGCGATGCACGATGAATCATTTGTTTGTGGTGCGGATTACAACTTTGATTTTATTGAATTGAAGGATTGGTTCTCAACGGCAATAGGATTAAGAAACACTTTCGCCCAAAGTTTTGGATACAAGAATAATGAAGAGGAGAATGGACTTCCAATAATTAAATGGGGGGTGAATAAAAAAAATGTTATTGCAATTGTACATCCATTTTGGAATGTTAGTAATCTTAATTATGATGAAAATTGGTTGGCAAAAACATTTACTGCATTAAGAAAGTTCGTTGGTTCAACTGGAGGTTCACTTAGTATTATTGATACATTCAATTTACTAAGAAGACCTGGTTGGTGCTATGAGAAATTAATTATTAGATGATGAATAAAGTTGGCGAAATAGAATTCAAGAAAATACGGAGAATTTCACCGAGTCAATTTTATTCAATGAGAAATTGTCGTTACAAATCTCTATTGGCGGAAGCAATGAATAAAAAACCATTACTTCCAATTTCTCCTAATGCATATTATGGAACTGTATTACACAAATTACTTGAGCTAATATCAAAGGGTGAAATCATTAATGAAAATGACTTTAATACAACTTTTGATGAGCAAATTGGATTAATGGAACAAAGATTACTTGAACTGGGTTTTGACTTTTTTGTTCCACTTCAAAAAAAGGTAAAGGACTTTATGATGAAAAAGATTCTACTGAAAGAACATTTACACAATTTTTCAGGGCAATCTCAGTCATTAACAAGGGTTAATTATATAGCGGAGAAATGGTACGAATCAAAAGATAAAACGATAGGTGGAAAGATCGATTTGGTAATTGAGGAAGGCAACAAAATAGAAATATTTGATTTTAAAACAGGAGCAATAACACAAGATTATTTAGATGATGATGGAGAAGTTTATTCCGATGTAAAAGAAGAATACAAGGATCAACTTAAACTTTATGCTTACTTATTTTATGAAAACACGGGCAAATTCCCAACCAAATTAAGTTTAGTTGACCTAGCAAAGCAAAAATTTGCAGTTCCTTTTTCTCAGAATGAATGTTATACTGTTTATTTGGAATCAAAAAAATTATTGACAACAGTAAATAGTTGCATTGACACAGGCATATTCAAAGCAAATCCTACAGAGTCAAATTGCAAGTTTTGCTTATACAGACCCGCATGTTCTTTTTACTTGAACCAGATTGAAATATGTAGCACCTTTAAAGATGTTTCTGGATTTTTGGTGAATACTTTGAAATTTCAAAATGGGAATATAAGTGCATATATAGAATCAGGGAGGAAAAGATTAACGGTTTCTAATTTACCAGAAGAAATGTTTGATGAGTTAAATGAGAGCCATACGAAAAAACTATATTTTTTCAACCTTAAAAGAGAAACAAAAGACGGATTATATACTGCAACAAAGGCGACAATGATTTATGAATAATAATAGCACACATAAAATTCCAATTCTCTCATTTTACTCGGGTGGGGGGTTTTTAGATATGGGTTTTGAAATGGCAGGATTTGAAATCGTTTGGACAAACGAGTTCGATGTTATTTTTGCAAAACTTCATTCTGCTGGTATAACATCTTGGAGAAAGGCCAGAGGTAATGGAATTAAAGCTGAAATCTTCAATGTCAAATCTATAATAGAAATAGGCTCTGAAAATATTATAAATGAAGCATTTCCACTAGGTAAGCCTGGGGACTTTGGAATAATCGGAGGTCCGCCATGTCAGGACTTCAGTATGAATGGGAGTTTAAAAGGTTTTGATGGTGAAAGGGGAAAACTTACTATCCTATTCTATGACAAAATTTTAGATTTAAGACCAACATTTTTCGTAATGGAAAATGTTACTGGATTAACCAAAAGCAACTCGACTAAAGAACATTTACATAAACTATTACAAAAAGTTGAGAAAGAGTATTTTGTTGACCACAAGACATTAAATGCTTTAGACTTTGGTGTACCTCAATTTAGGGAGAGAGTTTTTTTTGTTGGAATTCGGAAAGATAAAATTGATGAGCAAGTAATAAATCAAAGTCCTTTTGGTCAATGGTTTACATTTCCCGTGAACCCTACGTATCAAGACGCTGCGACAAAATATAAATGGCCAACGTCAGTCCCTTTCGGAAAAAATTTGACTAAGCCGAATGTGTTGCCACTTGAATTATGCGTTGCAAGTTGTTTAGTCTCCCATCGCGAAATGAAAACAATTCCTAATGCAAATGAATATTTTAAATTGTATAATTCTGAAGAAACGCTAAATGCAATTGATGAGGGAGAAACAAATAGACCATCGTTTAAACGATTACATCGCTTTAAATTTAGCCCTACAGCTTGTTATGGTAATAATGAAGTCCATTTACACCCATATAAAAACAGGCGTTTATCAGTGCGTGAAACATTGAGAATACAAGGCGTTCCTGACTCATATGTGCTTCCTCCGGAGTTACCATTAACGAAAAAATTCAAGATGATAGGTAATGGGGTTCCGGTTCCTCTGGCAAATGCTGTTGCCATTGCGCTTCATTTATTCCTTGAAAACCAGAACGTGATTTAACCAATGGACATCTGGACAAAAAAGAAGAGAAGTGAAGTAATGAGTAGAATTAAAAGTAAGGATACAAAACCTGAACTGATTCTGCGTTCAAGTCTTTTTAAGTTAGGCTTTAGATTTCGAGTTCATCGCAAAGATCTTCCTGGTAAACCAGATATAGTTTTACCCAAGTATCATACAGTTATTTTCGTTCATGGTTGTTTTTGGCATTATCATAAAGATTGTCAAGAAGGTAGGTTACCAAGTACAAATTCTGAATTTTGGAAAAAAAAACTTTTAAGGAATATTGAAAAGGACAAAGAACATCAGCAAAAATGCATAGAATTAGGTTGGAAAGTTTTAGTAGTATGGGAATGTGAGCTGGAACAACATTTATCCAAAATAATGATTAAAATTAAACAAACCTTGAATCAACAGAAATTATAAACCACTGAGACAAATAGTGAAATCGGTTTTTCTACCATTGGAACAACCATTAAGTTCGTCAAATCAAAATTTTAGAAATCTGTGCAGTAAAAAATGGATTGGTTTAGGATGTATTTGCTTTGTTTAATATTTTTAAATTTATGAATGAAATATGCTGAAATATCATATTTTTGATTAGTGGAAACTATGGTTTCAACATAAATTCTCTATATTATGATACCAATTGACAGAACACAAATTGAAGTTTGGGGACAAAAATTTGATGCAAAAGGGAACTTCCCGAAGTTAGTTGCAAAACTTATTATAGAAACAACTCCTAAAAGCACTTTTCTTCAAGTGCCATCTGGAAGTGCTGTCTATATCGGCGGATGGGACGGTATTGTTAAATGTGCAGAAGAGACAAACTACGTACCAATTGGTATCTCATTGTGGGAAATTGGCACAAACGGAGACAGAACAAAAGCCAATGCTGATTATAAAAAGCGTTCTGAGGATAGTTTAGGTTTTGAAAAAAGGGAGGCCACGTACATCTTTTTAACAACAAATATTTGGGCTGATAAAAACGATTGGGTAACAGAAAAATCGAAGGATAAAATTTGGGGACAGATAAAAGTATATGATTCACGTGATATTGCAGAATGGTTGGAGAATTCGCAGGTCTCTTCCAGATGGTTTTTAATCCTAAGCAGGAACTATCCATTTGATGGTATTTATATTGCTGAAGAGTATTGGAAGATGTTGTCTTTTGGCCCCAAAGGTCAGATTTTACCAAAAATTGTTACAGCGGGTAGAGAACATGAATGTCAGCAGTTATTTGATTTTTTATCTGGAGAACCAGCATTGAAAGCAGTTCGAGGGTTTACAAAGGATGAGGCTATTGCTTTCATAATAGCTGCTTCCTTACAATTCGATCCTCGCATGAAAGAGTTGTTCCTTTCAAGAAGCGTAGTTGTCGATACCCTTCACAATTTTCATGGAATAAGAATTAACAGAAATTCCCTGAATCTTATTGCAAAATTGGATGATACAGGAACGCTATACGTAGCCGTTTCAGATGGGCATCATGTCTTAGTTCCACTAGGTCCTGATGATTCTTTTCATTCACAAGATATAATTACATTGCCTAGGATCGATAGAGATGGTCAGGTTGATGCATTAATTGAGATGGGATTGTCAAGAGATGATGCATCTCGTTATTCAAAGGAATCCGGTCGGGATTATACCATCCTAAAAAAATTATTGGGGTTTCCACCTCCAAAAATTAATTGGATTAACCAGGAGGAAACAATGGAATTAATTCCCGCTTTATTAATTGGGCGTTGGGATGAGACAAAAAAAGGGGATCGAGAAACACTAGAAAAAATATCAAATGAAGATTATAACACTTATTCTGCTAGACTTATAAAGTGGCTTGGAGTTGAAACACCTCCCTTGATAAAAATAGGGAATACTTGGAGACTTACATCACCTTTAGATACCTGGACTAACTTTTCCAATAAAATTACAGAACAAGACTTTAAAAACCTTAAGGGAACTTTTTTAAATGTTTTGAGGGAAATCGACCCTGTTTTTGATTTGGACCCAACTGAGCGATCATTTGCACCAATCAGAGGTAAAGAATCTGAATATTCTAGTTGGTGCAGGGAGGGACTAACACAATCATTAATATTGGTTGGATTATATGGCAGTAATTTTACCTTTCAGCACAATTTTTCTACCCAGGAATGGGTCGATACCATTATTAGGGAACTTTTATATGATGCGCCGGGTAAACTTTGGGCATCACTAAATCATGAAATGCCGTTACTTGCAGAAGCCTCGCCAAAAAGTTTTTTTGAATCAGCTTATCATTCTTTGTCCTTGGATGATAAGCCGATTATGGATATGTTTATAGAAGAGGACTCATTGGTATCTCCTACAAGTCGTCATACTGGATTATTATGGGCACTTGAGGGATTGGCATGGATACCAGAATACTTTTTTCATGCGACATCCTTACTATCCAAATTATCTGCTTTAGATCCAGGAGGGAATTTAGCTAATAGACCATTCAATAGCCTTATTGAAATATTTAAACCATGGCATTACCAAACTCTGGCGGCATTTGAAGATCGAATGGCGGTTCTAGAAGAAATAGTAAAAAAAGAATATGAAATTGGATGGAAGTTGTTAAGTAAGATGATTCCAAAAGGACCAGGATCGGCTTTCCCAACCCACAAATTAAGATGGAGGCTTTTTGAACGTAGTTTTGACAAGAAATATACTTGGCGTGAAATTTGGGACACACATTCAAAAGTTATTGGCTTACTCCTACAATATTTCGATTTTTCGGAGACAAAACTTACTGTATTATTGGATATATCGGAATCAAAGGCATTGACTCCAGAGACCCATGATCAGATAATGGGATTCGTTGAATCCAATCTTCAGAAAATAAATCATAGAGATTTTTCAGCTTGGAATGCACTTAGGAATACATTGTCCGAACATAGATCACATCATGAAGCAAATTGGGCATTACCAGAAGATGAGCTTATAAAATATGAAGCAATTTATAAAAAACTTGAGCCTTCAGATACAATTGAAAAGATAATATGGATGTTTGACAATCATTGGCCAAGTTTCCCTGAAGGAATAGATAGGAAGGAGCTAACTTTCAAAGAGCGTGAGAACTTGGTCACGGAGAGAAGGGTTGAAGGCCTGAAATCAATCTATCAAGAGTTTGGATTTGAGAAGATTAAATCCCTGGTCAAATCAATAAAAGAACCTATGATATACGGTGATATCCTTGCTCATATAATTGATGAACAAGACGCAATTATCTCATTATGTGATTATCTTAGGGAAGAAGGTACTGCGCTACCATTCATACAACAATTCATATATAGAAAGTCAATAATTGAAGGGATTGATTGGGTGATGAATCTTTTTGAAATACTAAAAACACATGGATTCAATGATAAACAATTAGCGGCAATATTTGTCCCAATACAACAATCCAGGAGAGTCTGGGACTTTATCGAGAATACAAACGTTGAAATTCAAAGAAGTTATTGGGAACAAATATATCCACATTTTTGGGATATGGCGATTGAGGATAGACTTTATGGTATTGATAAACTTATAGAAGTCAATAGGTTCATCAGCGCATTGGATATCTGCCACCATAATTCATCAGAACTCTCTTCTGCAAAACTAATCGAGGTTTTGGAGAAGACAGCTACAAACTTTTCTAAAGAAGCGAGACGTTTTGAAAGTTATAATGCAACGGAAATTATTGAGAACTTAGAAACAAGAGAAGACATACAAAGGGATGTTCTGATAAGGATTGAGTGGCTTTATCTCCCATTTTTAGCCTCTTTTGGGTCAATACACAAACCCAATTTATTGCATGAGGAACTAGCTAACAATCCTGAATTCTTGATTGATGTCCTGAAATTGGTTTACAAATCAGATATTGAAGAAGAAGGTTTTGAGGATCCTACTGACGACTACTCAAGAACCAGAGCAAGAAATGCCTATGACCTTCTAAGTTCCTGGAAACGAATCCCAGGCGTTGATGCTTCCGGTAAAATTGATGAAGATTTTTTATGGAACTGGATAACGAAAGTCAGAGAGCTTGCAAGTAAAAACGGGCGACTTCAGATCGCAGATATGCAGATTGGACAGATAATTGCAGAATACCCTGAGGATATTGATATTTGGCCACCAGAAGAATTTTGTAAGGTGATTGAAACCATAAATACAGCAAGCTTAATAAGCGGTTTCTCCACTGCCACTTTTAATAAAAGGGGTTCGTCTTCAAGGGGGCCATTTGACGGTGGTACCATTGAAAGAGGCCATGCCGAGTTCTTTCATTTGAAAGCTAAGAAAATTAATTATACATTCCCAAAAACCTCAGAAATTCTGACCCAAATTGCAATTGTATTTGAGAAAGATGCAAAAATGATGGATGATATGGCTGAAAGAGATAAACTCGAATACTGAAATATAAAGAATTCTTAACGATTTGTGAACAGAAAAAAATGTTTGATAGTCCACTACTAATAACAAATCCCAACATTAAGGATCAGCATAATTTAAAAAAACATCCAGTAAAATAATGCAAATTTTGTGTATAGGAAGAATGGTGGTTCCAAAAGTTGATTTTCTGAAACTCTTTATTATGCTGGTCGGGTTATCAGGATTCGAAACTGCGGCCTCCTCCTCCCAAAAAAACGAATGGTTTCTTCAACCCTAATATTGTCTTCGATAAACAATTTAGATCTGTAATTGAACTTCTCAGGCTTTGATTGTTTTTTCTGCTTTCATAGGATTTTACTTTTTGTGATAGTAATACTTGATGAGGGTATTCTAATCATACCATGTTATGCAAATTGTTTGCAAATAAAAAAGGGTCCCAGTTTTTAAATTCTGAAACCCTTGTCATTCCTGTCTCCCCGGCAGGGCTCGAACCTGCGACCCATTGATTAAGAGTCAATTGCTCTACCAACTGAGCTACGGAGAGGTTTGCGGGCGGCAAATTTAAGAACTTTTTGCGGAATAATATAGTGATGGATAATTTTTACCTTTGTTGAGAGAAGGCACAAGGCACGAGGGATGAGGGACAAGGAGGAGAGAATGAAAGATTTTTGATAAAAACATGGATATGGAAAAGAAGGTGATAAAATCTTATAAGGATCTGGAGATTTGGAAGAAGGGAATTTTATTATCGATGGAGATTTATTCATTGACATCAACATTTCCACTCAACGAGCAATATGGGTTAACCAGCCAGATCAGGAGAGCAACAACCTCCATTCCTGCAAATATCGCTGAAGGTTATGGGAGAGAAAGTGGGAAAAACTATATCCAATTCTTGAAAATCTCCCGTGGTTCATTGTATGAGTTGGATACTTTCCTCACAATTGCTTTGGGGCTGAAATACCTAACCAAAGAACAAAGAAACCACTTGAATGACAAAACTGAAGAACTCAGCAAAATGATCAATTCTTTGATCAAAAAAATCAATCAAAATCTGAAATGATGACAAAGGGACCAGGCAAAAGTCACAAGGGATTATTAAGGAAAAAATCAACATCTTCCACTTTAAAACTTTTTCATCCCTCGTGCCTGGTCCCTTGTGCCTTTTGCCTAATGCCTAATATTTTATTACCTTCGCTCCAAGAATTGCCCCATGAGTCCCTTTAATCCAAAATTCCTCTATTATTGCACACCCCTGATCAAGTTTTCAAAATATTTAACCTGGCGGTTTGGGCGTAAATTCAGATGCTCAGACCTTGACCTGGACAACATCCGGAAAATAGTAATGCCGGGGATGATTTTACTTTCGCGAAGAGAATTCCAGATCACAAATTACTTTATCGACGGTTACTGGACCCATTCCGCTATGATCATGCCCAGTGAAAAGGTCATTGAAGCTACTGTGAATGGTGTGAAAATAAATGAATTGTGGGAGTTTTTTCTTAATACCGATGATTTCGCGATCCTGAAACCAAGGTTCTGCGGTATTCAGGAGATGGAAAAAGCCTGCAGCCATGCATCAGAAAATGTCGGTAAACCCTATAGCTTTGATTTCAATAACTCCGACGATTCGCTTTATTGCTCAGAACTGGTCCTGAAAGTATATGCAAGGAGTTGCGGCTGGGACCGGAAGAGTCACCACGAACCCAGTGAATTCAGACACCTGTGTGATGGAAAGATTATCAGTCCCTCAGACCTTTATGATGACCGGAATTCATGGGAACTTGTTTTTCAACAGAATTAGGATGCCTGAAAGCAAAGAACATAAAAGCGCCTTGAATGTCATGGAAGGGATTGAACAACCTTCTCAGATCAACGAAGAGGCGATTCGGAAACTGAGATCAGGAAAAAACAAGTCATTGAGTGTGGATGATTTTGTGAAAGGTATCAGGGAAGAAAACAGGACGGTTCTCAGCAAAGCCATTACCCTGATTGAAAGTTCACTGCACACACACCAGGAAAAAGCCCAGGAGATCATTGCGCAATGTCTGGCCGGCGGAAATCAGGTATCCACTGTCCGCATCGGAATTACCGGTGTTCCGGGTGTTGGGAAAAGCACTTTTATCGAAGCGCTTGGCAAACATCTTACAGCGAAAGGGCATAAGCTGGCGGTTTTGGCGATCGACCCGAGCAGCAGCCGTTCAAAAGGCAGCATCCTTGGTGATAAAACCCGCATGGAAGAATTGGCCACCGATCCTGATGCCTTTATCCGCCCTTCTCCTTCTGCCGGTTCCCTTGGTGGCGTTGCCCGTAAAACGAGGGAAACCATTGTTCTTTGCGAAGCTGCCGGTTTTAATGTGATCCTGGTTGAAACAGTCGGGGTAGGCCAGTCGGAAACTGCAGTTCATTCTATGGTGGATTTCTTCCTCCTGCTCATGCTTGCAGGCGCCGGCGACGAACTGCAGGGGATCAAACGCGGGATCATCGAAATGGCAGATGCCATCTTCATCAATAAAGCCGACGGCGATAATATTGCAAAAGCAAACTTAGCAAAAACTGAATATTCCAATGCTCTTCATCTTTTTCCGCCCCCTGAATCGGGATGGATTCCGGTTGTTGAAACTTGTTCAGCACAAACGCAAGAAGGAATTACGCGCGTGTGGGAAACTATCCATGATTTCTGCAACCTGACATCATCGAATGGTTTTTTTTCGCATCGCCGAATGGAACAGGACCGTCAGGTGCTCTTCGACGCCATCGACGAATCGCTGAAAACCAGCTTTTACTCCCGCAGAGATATCGTTCACCAATTGAAAAAAATGGAAACGGATGTCGTTGCAGGGAAGATCAGCCCTTATGTAGCAGCGAAGATTCTGTTGGAAAAATATTATTCCGGTTAACCTACAAAAATTACCTTATCTCTGTGAGTCTCTGTGCCTTCTCTGTGACCCTCTGTGTAATTCCATACCGGGGAAAATTCAGTTACACAGAGATCCACAGAGAAAAAATTTGAGGTACACAGAGAAATGTTATAAGGCAATACGATCCTTTTTCTCCGGAAAGATCATAGAAAGCAAAACAAATACCGACAAGATCCCGATGATGATACCAAGCGAATGATTTGTTGAGATGTTAAGCTGAAGTACCATTTTCACCCCGATAAATGACAACAGGCATGCAAGTCCGAGCTTCAGGAAGCGGAACCGGTTCATGACATTCATGACCAGGAAAAAAAGTGCACGCAACCCCAGGATGGCAGAAATGTTTGAGAAGAAAACAATCAATGGATCCCGGGTCACGGAAAACACTGCCGGAACGGAATCAACAGCGAAAAGCACATCGGAGAATTCAATGACGATCAGGACGATGAGCAGGGGTGTAATGAAGATTTTTCCTCTTTTCCTGATCCAAAAGCGCTGGCCGGACTTTTCAGCGGTAACGGAAAAAAACCGGGAAATGAATTTCACGATTGGATGATGGTGCGTATTAATCTTCTCTGCAATTTTCCCCGAAAAGAATTCCCATCCCAGCTTGATCCCAAGGTAAATCAGAATGACGCCAAATACCATCAGGATCCATTCAAAACGTTCGATAAGGGCGCTGGCCACGAAGATGAAAAGAAACCGCATGATGATGGCACCCAGGATCCCCCAGAATAACACACGGTGGTAATATCGTTGTTCAATATTAAAGGAAAGAAAGATCATAATGATCACAAAGATGTTATCCACTGAAAGCGAATACTCGATCAGGTAACCGGTGAGGTATTCGAGTGAAAGGTTGCGGTTGTAATTCTCAATGGCTTTTGGAAGATCGGAATTGACAATGCTGATGGGATGATGGTAACGGTCGATCAGGGCCTGGATATCCTCTTTGCCTCGGATCCCATGCAGTTGGTTACCAAAGAACCGGATCAGGAGGTAAAACATGATGGCTAGTCCGACCCATAATATGGTCCACAATAATGCTTCCCGAAAAGTAAGAGCATGACTTTTTTTATTAATCACCCCGAGATCTAAGCTGAGCATCAGGATGATGAATAGGAGAAAGCCGGTAAAGACGATTATTTCATGCGTTCCGGTAAGCATTCTTCGGGTTTGTATTGATTGAAGGTAAAGGGTCAAAATTAGGAAAATTTATTAATTTTGCCGATGCTCTTCTGACAAGCAACGAACATTTATGAAAGATACTTTAGCGCTGAACCCGAACCCGCTTATCCGATTTCTGGAAAAGCCAAGCCAGGATTTCACCAAGAACGACCTTATCCGTTTCGTTGAATCCAATGGAATTGAAATGATCAATTTCCGATATGCCGGGGCCGACGGAAGGTTAAAGACGCTGAACTTCATCATCAACAACAAGCGCCACCTCGACAGTGTACTCAGTGCAGGAGAACGGGTCGACGGTTCCAGTCTTTTTCCGCATTATGTGGAGGCCGGTTCCAGTGACCTGTATGTGATCCCGCGGTACCGCACTGCTTTTGTCAATCCTTTTTCGGAGGTTCCGACTGTGGATGTTCTTTGTTCGTACTATAACAAGGACGGCCTGCCTTTTGCCAATTCACCCGAATACATTCTCAGGAAATCTCACCAGATATTGCAGGAACAAACCGGAATGCTTTTTGAAGGGATGGGAGAACTGGAGTATTACATCATCAGCGACAAGGATTTCGCTTATGAAGCCATCGATGAGCGCGGCTATCATGAATCACCGCCTTTCACAAAATGGGGAGGCCTTCGTATGGAAGCTATGCGGGCCATTGCCAAATGCGGAGGAAATATCAAATACGGACATTCGGAAGTAGGTAACTTTTCGGAAGGAGGCTTTACCTATGAGCAAAGCGAAATCGAATTCATCCCGGTAAAGATAGAAGAAGCCGCCGATCAGATTCTCATCGCAAAATGGGTGTTGCGTTGCCTGGCTTACAAATATGGAGTAATAGCCACCTTCGCACCCAAAATCACGACCGGTAAAGCCGGCAGCGGACTTCATATCCATACCAAACTGATAAAGGACAATAAAAATGCTATGGTGGAAGATGGTTTGCTTTCCAATACGGCAAAAAAAATTATCGCCGGTTATGTTGACCTTGCACAATCGCTGACTGCCTTCGGAAACACCATCCCTACGAGTTATTTCAGGCTGGTTCCCCACCAGGAAGCACCTACCAACATCTGCTGGGGTGACCGGAACCGGTCTGTCCTGGTAAGGGTTCCCCTAGGCTGGAATTCAAACAGCAGTATGATCTCCGATTGCAATCCCAATGAAAAAGATTGCGAAGGTGATTTTAACCGCCGGCAAACAGTTGAATTCCGATGCCCGGATGGATCGGCCGACATTTACCTTCTACTCGCCGGATTGACCGTGGCAGCAAGGCATGGCCTGACCATGAACAACGCATTGAGTATTGCGAAAGAATCCTATGTAGACGTAAACATCTTTGAAGAAAAACATAAAAGCCGTACAACGCATCTGAAACAACTTCCTGATTCCTGCTGGCACTCGGCCGATTGTCTTGAAAAGCAACGGGCGATTTATGAAAAATTCAATGTCTTCCCTCACCAGATCCTCGACGGTATCATTAAAAAACTGAGGAGTTATAATGATGAACAGCTTCGTGCAAGCATAAAGGACAATGAAAAAGAGGTTCTGAAGCTTGTCAAAGCTTACCTGCATTGCGGATAAATTCGGTATGTATTTTTTTTGTTGAATCTTAATCACTGAAAATGGAAAATATTCGTTTTATGGCGTTGGAGATTTCTATCCAGCACAAGCGCAAACCCGTAGAATTCCCGGAAAGAAAAGCATCAGATTATTTCGGGGAATTGACGTTCAACCATTCTGCCATGAAGAAATACCTAACGGCGGAGACGTTTCGTCAGGTAATAAATTCGATAGAAAAAGGAGAAAGGATCGACCGGAAAACCGCCGACCAGGTTGCAGCCGGGATGAAAGCCTGGGCACTGGCCAAGGGGGCAACTAATTACACCCATTGGTTTTTTCCCCTTACCGGTCTGACGGCAGAGAAGCATGATTCCTTTCTGGATCCGGTTGAAGGAGGAAAAGCCATCGAGAATTTCAGCGGAAGTCAGCTTTCACAGCATGAACCCGATGCATCAAGTTTCCCGAGCGGAGGTATGCGTTCGACCTTCGAAGCCCGCGGATATACTGCATGGGATCCCACATCCCCCGCTTTTATCATCGATAAAACCCTGTGCATCCCAACCCTGTTTGTTTCCTATACCGGCGAAGCGCTGGATTATAAGACTCCCCTGTTGAAGTCGCTGGCTGCCATTGATAAGGCGGCCGTGGATGTATGCCGATATTTTGACGCCAATGTAACAAAAGTCAATGCCACTCTGGGTTGGGAGCAGGAATATTTCCTTGTCGACAGTGCACTTTATGCTGCCCGTCCCGATCTGGTCCTGACCGGCCGTACGCTTTTCGGGAATGCTTCCGCCAAGGACCAGCAATTGGAAGATAATTACCTCGGCGCTATTCCCCAGCGGGTGATCGCTTTCATGCAGGAACTTGAAATTGAAGCCCACCGCCTGGGGATCCCCATCAAAACAAGGCATAATGAAGTTGCTCCCAATCAGTATGAATGTGCCCCGGTTTTTGAGGAAGCCAATCTTTCGGTTGATCATAACCAGCTTATCATGCACCTGATGGAAACGATTGCCAGACGGCATGACTTTACGGTTCTCTTTCACGAGAAACCTTATAGCGGTATAAACGGATCCGGCAAGCATAACAATTGGTCGTTGGCGACAAACACCAAAGAGAACCTGCTTTCTCCCGGCAAGACCCCAGAGAAAAACCATCAGTTCCTCACCTTTCTTGTCAACATTATTAAGGCTGTGCATAACCATGCAGATCTGATCCGTTCCATCATCGCAACGCCGGGCAATGATCACCGGCTTGGTGCCAATGAAGCCCCGCCGGCAATTATTTCCGTTTTTCTCGGGACCCATCTTTCCGCCATGATCGATATGATCGAAAAAAGTGATAAAAAGATTATTCTTACGGCGCGGAAAGGAAAAGCAAACCTGTTCAAGAACCTCCCGCGAATCCCGGAGATCCTGGTCGATGAAACCGACCGTAACCGCACATCTCCCTTTGCTTTTACCGGTAATAAATTTGAATTCCGTGCGGTCGGAAGTTCACAGACATGTGCGCCGGCCATGATCGTGCTCAACCTTATCCTTGCTGATCAACTGCAGAAATTCAAAAAAGAGGTTGATCAGCAAATCAAAAACAAAGTCAGCAAGGATGACGCGATTTTTAATGTCCTCCGAAAATACATCCTGGAATCCCGGAACATCCTTTTCGAAGGAAATAATTACAGCAAGGAATGGATCGAAGAAGCTACCCGGAGAAAACTCTCCAACCATGCCACTACTCCCAAAGCGATCAAGGCATTGGTTTCGAGAAAGACCATCAAACTTTTTGAAGAGAATAAAGTGCTGACCGGCCGTGAGCTGAAAGCCCGGCATGAGATCTATCTGGAAGATTATTCAAAGAAACTGCAGATCGAATCACGGGTGCTGAGCGACCTTGCAACCAACCATATCATTCCCGGGGCTATCAGATACCTGAACACTCTTTGTGAATGTGTACAGAGGCTGAATGAAGTCCTCGACCGCCATACTTTTTCGAAAGTTTCAGGGAACCAGGTCGAAACCATTACAGAGATCTCCGAACATATCGCCCGGGTAAAATCGTTGGTGAGTGAAATGGTTGAAGCAAGAAAATCAGCCAATAAACTAAATGACGTCGAAGACAAAGCCTTTGCTTACTGTGAACAGGTTTTCCCCTATTTCGAGAAGATCCGTTATCATACCAATAAAATGGAACTCCTTATTGATGATGAAATATGGTCATTGCCCAAGTATAGGGAGCTTTTGTTTATAAGGTAGGATGGAGATAACCTGGCGAACTGTCGTTTTGTCAGATTATAATGTGAAAAAGCTGGTGGTATAAATATTGACGTATGGTGATTACAATTCAAATGTTTAATTTAATGAATGGAGGATTGAATTATGAGTATCATCAGATTTAACAGACCGAACGCTTTATCAGATGTTTTTCAGAATTTTTTTGACAACGATTTTGTTGATTTTTTCAACCGCAAGGGGATGGATCCTTTAGCTAACATACTGGAACATCCTGATGCTTTTGAGCTGGACCTTGCTGCTCCCGGGTTAAAAAAAGATGACTTTAAAATCCACCTGGAAAATAACGTCCTGACTATTTCTTCAGAGGTTAGGGATGGGGAGGAAGAGGAAGGAAAAAATTACACCCGGAAAGAATTCCACTACAATTCTTTCAGCAGGTCGTTTAACCTTCCCCGCACCGTTGAGCTTGATAAGATTAAAGCCGACTATGAAAACGGCATTCTGAAAGTCATGCTTCCCAAAAAAGAGGGTTCAAGGCTGGATATTAAAAAAGAAATTAAGATTACATAACATTCTGTTAAGGTAAGAAAGAGGCTTCACGCGGAGCCTCTTTTTTTTGCGCCCTTCCGACAAGTCTTTTATTTCTTTACTTTTGCCGTTCTAATTTTTACTCATGAACCGGAACATCAAGGCGCATCTGGCACTGCTCCTGGTAACGATTATTTTCGGGATGCATTATATGATCGGGAAAAGCCTGATGCCTGTTCCATTCCAGCCTTTGCAACTGTTATTCATGCGTTCAATCGGAGCTGTTGTTCTTTTCTGGATCTTCCAGCGGTGGTTTATCTGGGAAAAAGTGGCACGGAAAGATATGCTGATGCTGGCCTTGTGTGGTTTTTTTGGATTTGCCGCCAACCAGGCTTTATTTTATGAAGGACTGAACCTGACCACGCCCGTGGATGCATCCATCATACATGTCATAAATCCCATATTTGTTCTGATTTTTGCAAGCATCCTCATCCATGAAAAAATAACTTTTGTCAAAGTCATTGGGATCGTTCTTGGGGTTATAGGAGCCTTGATCCTTATTCTATACGGGAAAATGGTGAATATGAGTACGAACTCATTTGTGGGCGATATCCTGGTGATGCTAAACATGCTGTGTTACGCCATGTACCTCGTGCTCATCAAGCCCATGGTGGGAAAATACAACTCGATGACAGTATTAAAATGGGTATCCTTTTTCGGGTTTCTTTTCATCCTGCCTTTCTCTGTAAAAGGAATCAGGGAATTGCATCTGTCGTCCATTTCGTTGAATGCATGGCTGGGTGTTGGGTATGTGGTTGTTTTCAATACTTTTATCGCATATCTGCTGATCAATTTTGCCTTGAAAACGTTAGAAGCGAGTATGGTAAGTTTTTATACTTACCTGCAACCGGTCATTGCATCGGTCATGTCGGTTTCACTGGGAACGGAATCCATCACGGTTCCAAAGATCATCGCAGCCTCGTTGATTTTCGGGGGTGTTTTCCTGGTAAGCCGGGTTAAGAAAAATTCTTCTGTGCGGGTTAAAGCAGGTGCCGGAAGGGAATGAGGATTGCTTCGAATATCTTTTCAATCAATGGCCTGGTTTCCCATTTTTCATAATCGAATGCTTCCGAATTGGTCAGGGTTTCGTGCAGGTGCTCATGCAGCTGACGCAGCACTTCAGGTTCCTTCCCGATCAATGCAATCTCATATTGATAGCGGAAACTCCGGTAATCAAAATTTGCAGAAGAGATGGAGAAAACCCTGTTATCAATGACCATCAACTTAGCATGCAGGTTATGGGGGATAAAAAACATCATCTTCACATTGTTCTTCGAAAGCATGCCAAGATATCGGTTCCGCAGAATATCGATCATCCTGACATCCGAATGTTTCGGCATGATCACTGTGACATCGACCCCCCGCTTTGCAGCATCCATCAAGGCTTTTCTCAATAAAAATCCCGGCAGGAAATAGGGGGTCTCAATGATGACAGAAGATTGTGCATTTCGAAGCAGTTGAACATATTTCTTTTTCATCCGCTGCAAAGGAATGGAAGGCACATCGCGCACGATTTCCCAATCGCCCATTTTCATAGTCCGGGTAAAGGCCAGTTTGTCCGGAATGAGGTAAGGGTTGAAGCTTACAAAATTCTGAAGAAAGACCTTTCTGAACAACAGGCTCAATTCTCCCTTGATCCTCAATGCGAGTTCCCTCCAGTTCAGGTTGTAGCCGGTAATGTTCATTGAACCAATATAGCTGATCTCATCGTCAATCACGATTATTTTCCGGTGATCCCTGCGGTGGCCGCGCGTGAAGATATCAGTATTCAGCTTTATCTTCTCAAAAAACTTGACTTCTCCCCCGTATTTTATCAATTCTTCAAAAAACGAATCGGAAACCGGTCCCCTGCCCCAGGAATCAATCATCAGTTTTACCTGCACGCCTGCGTGCGCCTTGCGTGTGAGTGCATCACGGAATTTTACACCCATGTGATCGTTGGCGAATTTATAGGTTTCCAAGTAAATGAAATTCCGTGCTTGGGCAATATCGCTGAGCATGACATTGTAGAACTTCAGGGGATCGTCGAGTACAAGGAATTCCATGAGGTAAAATTATAATTTTTTTGTGTATGTTTGCAAAAAAGGATGTATGATCATTTCCATGACAGGTTATGGGAAAGCCGCAGCAGAACTTCCCGGAAAAAAACTGCTCATTGAGATCAAATCATTGAACAGCAAGGGACTTGACTTGTCGGTCAAACTGCCAGGGGCCTTCCGGGAAAAAGAAATGGAAATCAGGGCCCTGCTTTCACAACGGCTGGAAAGAGGGAAGGTTGAACTATACGTTTCGGCTGAAAAATCGGCCGATATAGTTACATATTCTATCAATAAATCTCTTTTTCTTCAATACTACAAGGAGTTGAAATCGCTTTTATCGGAATTGAAGGAAGCAGATCGGGATGGATTGATCCCTGTTATCCTCAATATCCCGGATGTTTTGCAAAGCGAAAAGGCGGAATTCGAGGAAACAGACTGGGCAATTCTTTTGGAAGGGATTGAAAGTGCCTTGCAGTCTGTTGAGGAATTCCGAACAGCCGAAGGGAATATCCTTGAAACCGATATGAGGGCACGGGTTCAATTGATCCTCGACTTGCTCATTTCAATAGATCCCTTTGAGCGGAATCGCCTCAATGATATCCGTGAGCGTATCCGGACGGGATTTCAGAATATTTCTAAATCCGATCTGCTGCAAACCATGCCTGACGAAAACCGGTTTGAGCAGGAACTGATTTATTACATCGAACGATTAGATATCACGGAAGAAAAAGTACGGCTGAAAAAGCATTGCGATTATTTTATCGAGACTCTGAATGAACCCAATTCGCAGGGAAAGAAACTGGGATTCGTCAGCCAGGAGATAGGGCGGGAGATCAACACCATTGGCTCCAAAGCTAATGATGCCGGAATCCAGAAGATCGTGGTACAGATGAAAGACGAACTGGAAAAAATCAAGGAACAATTGCTAAACATACTTTAGCCCCGCCCCCTCCCCTCCCCAATTGGGGAGGGGCGTAAGGGGAGGGGCAACCTTATGAAAGGAAAAGCCATCATTGTTTCAGCGCCATCGGGGGCAGGAAAGACCACAATCGTGAAGCACCTTCTGAATGTATTCGCCGTATTGGGATTCTCGGTTTCCGCCTGCAGCCGGACAAAGCGTGAAAAAGAGACGGAAGGAAAAGACTATTATTTTATCACGACAGATCAGTTTCGGGAAAAGATTTCCAACGATGAATTCATCGAGTGGCAGGAGGTGTACCCTGGCAGTTATTATGGCACGCTGAAATCGGAGATGGACCGGATCTGGTCGGAAGGGAAAACTCCGATCTTTGATGTGGATGTTTATGGGGGAATTAACCTGAAGAACTATTTCCGGGATACTGCCCTTGCAATCTTCATTCAACCTCCATCTTTACAGGAACTCGAAAACCGTCTGCGACACAGGGGGACAGAAAGTGAAGAAAACCTGCAAATACGGTTGAACAAAGTGGAAAAAGAACTGACATTTTCCGGGAAATTCGACCGGGTCATAGTCAATGATGAAATTTCCACTGCGAGCAGCAAAGCGACAGCACTGATAACAGCATTCCTGGATTCAGATAAGCAAAAACCAACTGACAAACTATAGTGCCTTTCGATGGAGCTTAAAAATAAAACGGGCCTCTTTTTCGGATCTTTCAACCCCATTCACCAGGGACACCTGATGATTGCAAATTACATGGTTGAATTTACCGATATCAGCCAGGTCTGGTTCATCGTCTCACCCCACAATCCATTGAAAGAAAAGATTTCCCTTTTGGCCGATCATCACCGGCTGGCCATGGCAAATATTGCAGTGGAGGATGACCCCAGGTTCAGGGCATCCAACATTGAATTTCACCTCCCGCAACCTTCCTATACCATTGATACACTAACCTACCTGGCAGAGAAATACCTGGAGAAAGAATTTGTACTGATCTGTGGCAGTGATAACCTTCCGTCGTTTTCAAAATGGAAAAATTACGAAGAGCTTCTGAACCTGTATCATCTATACATCTATCCCCGTCAGAAAACTGAACCCAGCCCGTTTGACAACCATCCTCACGTTCATTTCACTGAAGCCCCGCTGATAGAAATTTCATCGAGCTTTATCCGCCAGAGCATTAATGAGGGCAAGAACATGCGGCAATTTCTACCTGAAAAGGTGTGGAAATACCTGACCGAGATGCATTTTTACGAAAAGTAGGAGTGTTAAGTATTAAGTTTTAAGTGTTAAGAGAACAATGCAGGAAACCAATTCAGGGGTAAATCCGATTCTTAAAACTTAACACTTAATTCTTAAAACTTATTAAAAATCCTCCCCACGAATCCCCTGATCATCTTTACCGTCTCTTCGGGAGCTTCGATATAGCCCATATGACCGACATTCCGCAGGATCAGGCATTCTGAGCGCTGTGGCAGGGAAACCATTTTCCATAACCGGTCAATGGGAGCTTTGGGATCTTTCAGTCCGATAATAAACAAGACAGGAACATTGATCGATTTCAGCAATGCCGACTGGTTCTTGCGGATTTTCATGCCTTCCAGAGCCGCAATAATCCCTTCTTTTGGAATCTCTGAACCATGCTCCACCAGATTTTTAATCTCTTTTCCGAATTTTCTCCGTGACCCTTCCGGGAAAAGGGAAGTAATGAACCGGGCCACAAAACCAAATTTGTCCTGTTTCACCAAGTTGATAGTACGGATGCGGTTTTTCCGGTCCTCCGCTGAATCCGGAAAAGGATGTGAATGGAAGAGGCACAACCCCTTCAGCATTTCAGGGTATTTTAATGCAAAGGCAAGTGTCACATATCCGCCCATGGAATGCCCGATCATCACACATTTTTTCACTTTTCGTTGTTTCAGCACCTCATAAACGACATCGGCCTGCAACTCCATAGTATGAATTGGTTCCAGGGATTCGCTTTTCCCATGACCTGCCAAATCGATTACGATCACCCGGAAAGATTCCGACAGTTGATCCCGAAAGGAATCCCATATCTTCGAAGTTTCAGTAAATCCGTGAAGAAGGACGATTGTCTTTCCCTTGCCTGATTCAGCAAAGAAAATCTTTTTGTCTTTGATTGTGATGTTTTTCATATCATAGATTCATTGGGTTCTAGGTACTGGGTTCTGGGTTGCTGTTCGCTATTCGCTTTAATTGTCAATTGTCAATTATCCAATATCAATTATCATTCATCGTTTTCTCAACATCTTCCACTGTTTTAGGAATAGGTTTTCCCAGCACCCTTGCCCGGTTATCGGTCACAAGGATATCATCTTCGATCCGGATACCGCCGAAATCTTTATAAGATTCGACTTTATCATAGTTGATGAATTCTGCCAGTTTATTTTCATTCTTCCAGATGTCTATGAGTTCGGGGATGAAGTAGATCCCGGGTTCAATCGTCATCACGAAATTCTTTTGCAGTTTTCGCCCGAAACGGAGAAAGGCGAGGCCAAATTCCTTGCTGCGGGTCACTTCGTGGTCATAGCCCACAAAATTTTCACCCATTCCTTCCAGGTCATGCACATCCAGGCCCAGGGGATGTCCCAGCCCGTGCGGGAAAAACAAGGTATGAGCGCCTTTTCTTACGGCTTCCCGGATATCTCCTTTCATGATACCCAGAGCCTTCAATCCTTTTACGATCTCGGTTGCAGCCAGGAGATGGATCTCGCGGAACGGAATTCCGATTTTCACCGCTGCCGTTGCTGCAAGGTTTGCGTTCAACACTGTTTCATAGATCTCCTTCTGCCGTTGCGAGAACTTACCGCCCACAGGAACGGTACGGGTAATATCGCTGGCATAGTGTAGTTCCGATTCACAACCGGCGTCAACAACGAGCATTCTTCCTTCTGCCAGGGTGTTGCCATGGTAATGGTTATGCAGCGTCTGTCCGTTGATGGAAAGGATCACCGGGAAAGAAACCGGCCCACCATGCGATAGCGCTAAACCTTCGATCACACCGGCGATTTCCTGTTCAACCACCCCGGGTCTCGCCATTTTCATCGCCGTGGTATGCATGAGGTAAGCCACATCGATCATCTTTTCAATCTCTTTTATTTCAAGTTCATCCTTCACCATCCTAAGCTTGATCACACCCTTGATCAGTTCAATCGAAACATTTTCCCTGAGTTTTAAATGATCAAGATCCATCAGGTCAGAAAGCCAGAGGATGGTCTCGCCTCTGTAGGGGGGAAGGAAATGGATCATCCGGCCTTTTTCCCGGGCATCTTTGATCAAGACTGCCAGCTCTTTTAACGGGGCTGTATTATTCACTTCCACATTCAGTGCTTGTTCTTCTATCGTTGGTTGCTTCCCCATCCAGATGATATCGTCGATGTCGACATCATTGCCAAAAATGTGATCGGTTCCGTTGTCCAGGTCTATTACCCCGGCCAGGTCGGGATGATCCAATCCGAAGAAATAGAGAAAACTGCTGTCCTGTCGGAAGCTGTAAGTATTGGCAGGGTAATTGAAAGCTGAATCCTGGTTGCCTAAGAAGAGAATGAGGCCTTTGGACAATTCCTTGCGAAGCATTGTCCTTCTTTCTGAATAAACTTTTGCCGGAAACATAATTTAGAATGTTTTGAAATAGTGAAAATATTAAATATGGTTTGTCTGATTAAAAAATTAAATTCTAATTTTGATACAATTAACAAAATTACTTAAAAGCTTGTTATGAATTCTTCTTTCCTACATTTTTCATCCATCACGAAAAAGATATGGATGGCCCTGCTGGGGTTATTCCTGATGATCTTTCTTATGGTCCATCTTGGAATCAACCTGTGTTTACTTAGAGATGACGGCGGAAAGTGGTTCCGTGATGCGGCTCATTTTATGGGGACAAACTATATTATTAAGATCTTCGAGGTGATCCTTTTCAGTGGATTCATTTTTCATATTCTGCTGGGGATCATCCTCCAGTTGAGGAACTGGCTTTCACGGCCGGTCAGGTATAAGGTGACGAACAAGACCCCCACTCCTTTTCTCTCCAAATACATGATATACACTGGGGCCATCGTGCTGACATTTCTCATCATCCATATGTTCAATTTCTTTTTTATCAAGTTCGGATGGGTAAGCAGCCCTGTACCGGCGATGGAGAGCGGAGAACCTGATTTTTCGGGTGTTGCCAAAGTTCTGTTTTCACAACCCTTCTATTCCATGGTATACATCGTCCTAATTATCGGGCTGGGATTCCATCTTTACCATGCATTCCAGGCCGCATTTCAAACCCTCGGGCTGGATCATAAGACCTATACCCCTTTCATCACCGGATTTGGGATTTTTTATGCGATCGTTATTCCTTTAGGATACATTATCATTCCACTCTATTTTCTTATCTGACAGGCATTATGGCTGAATTAAATGCAAAAATTCCATCCGGTCCGCTGGCCGGCAAATGGACCCAATACAAGGACCATCAGAACCTGGTTAACCCGACAAACAAACGGAAACTGGATATCATTGTCGTTGGAACCGGGCTGGGAGGCGCTTCTGCGGCTGCTTCTCTGGGTGAGATGGGATTCAATGTGAAGATTTTCTGTTACCAGGATACCCCCCGACGTGCACACAGCATCGCGGCACAAGGAGGGATCAACGCAGCGAAGAATTACCCGAACGACGGCGACAGCATTTACCGTTTGTTTTACGACACTATCAAGGGAGGCGATTATCGTTCGCGGGAATCGAATGTTTACCGTCTCGCAGAGGTCAGCAACAACATCATTGACCAATGTGTTGCCCAAGGGGTTCCGTTTGCCAGGGAATATGGTGGTTCGCTGGAAAATCGTTCCTTCGGTGGCGCTCTCGTATCACGTACTTTTTTCGCTCGCGGACAAACAGGACAGCAATTGTTACTGGGCGCTTATGGCGCCCTCAGCCGCCAGCTTAAGCTGGGAACGGTAAAGTTGTTCAACCGCCATGAGATGCAGGATCTGGTGATCATCGAGGGAAAAGCACGGGGAATTATTGCCCGTGATCTAGTGACTGGCAAACTAGAAAGGCATTTTGGCCATGCTGTGGTTTTTGCAACAGGAGGATACGGCAATGTTTTTTATCTATCTACCAATGCCATGGGATCAAATGTCAGCGCCTGCTGGCAGGTATTTAAAAAAGGTGCCTGGTTCGCCAACCCCTGTTTTACGCAGATCCATCCTACCTGTATCCCTGTTCACGGGGATTACCAGTCGAAGCTGACGCTGATGAGTGAAAGCCTGCGGAACGACGGCCGTATATGGGTTCCGAAAAACAAAGAAGATGCGGAGAAACACAGGAAACGGCTTATCAAGGCAAAAGACATTAAGGAAGAAGACCGTGATTATTACCTTGAAAGAAGATACCCTGCCTATGGCAACCTTGTTCCCCGTGATGTGGCCTCGCGCGCAGCCAAAGAGCGTTGCGATGCAGGATATGGCGTTGGGGATACCGGGCTGGCTGTATTTCTTGATTTTGAGGAATCCATCAAACGCCTGGGGAAACAGGTCATCGAAGAACGCTATGGCAATCTTTTCCAGATGTATGAAAAGATCGTGGATGAAAATCCTTATGAAAACCCGATGATGATCTACCCGGCAGTACATTATACCATGGGCGGTATATGGGTGGATTATGAACTGATGACAACCATTCCCGGTTTATATGCACTGGGCGAAGCCAACTTTTCCGATCATGGAGCAAACCGGCTTGGTGCTTCGGCACTGATGCAGGGTCTCGCCGATGGCTATTTTGTGCTGCCATACACCATCCAGAATTACCTGGCCGGCGAGATCCGGGTTCCGCGGATGGCAATCGACAAACCTGAGTTTGAAGAGGCAGAGAACAGCGTAAAAGAGCGTATCCGGAGATTGATGGAAGTGAAGGGTACTAAATCGGTGGATCATTTCCATAAAGAACTGGGAAAGATCATGTGGGAATTTGTAGGAATGGGCAGGAATGAAGCCGGACTGAAGAAAGCCATCGAGCTGATCCGCGCACTGCGTGCTGAATTCTGGAAAGATGTAAGGATCCCCGGTTCGGCAGAGGAACTGAACCCGGAACTGGAAAAAGCCGGACGTGTGGCCGATTTCCTGGAAATGGGTGAATTGCTGACCTTGGATGCACTGAACCGCAATGAAAGCTGCGGCGGGCATTTCCGCGAGGAATATCAGACCGAGGAAGGGGAATGTTTGAGGAATGACCAGGATTATATGTATGTAGCAGCCTGGGAATACCTAAAGGAAGGGGAATTCCTGTTGCATAAGGAACCATTGAAGTATGAGGAGATTGAGGTAAAACAGAGAATTTATAAATAAACCTTTGCGTCTTGGCGTCTTAGCGGTGGAGAAAAACCGCAAAGACGCGAAGTCGCAAAGAATCGCAAAAAAGTAGCCATTATGAGACTGACATTGAAGATCTGGAAACAAAAAGATTCTCATTCCAAAGGAAAATTTGTCAATTATACACTGGATGGTATTTCCCCGAATTGTTCTTTCCTGGAGATGCTCGATATTTTAAATGAACAACTGATCAGGCAGAACGAAGAGCCGGTGGCATTTGACCACGACTGCAGGGAAGGCATCTGTGGGACGTGTAGCCTATATATCAACGGTCGCCCGCACGGGCCCGATGATGCCATTACCACTTGCCAGCTTCATATGCGGAAGTTCAAAGACGGCGATACCATCATCATTGAGCCCTGGAGAGCAAAGCCATTCCCAGTGGTGAAAGATCTGATTGTGGACCGTTCTGCTTTCGACAAGATTATCCAGGAAGGCGGTTATATCTCGGTGCTTACCGGAGGCGCTGCCGAAGCCAACCAGATCCTGGTGAGCAAAAAAAAGGCGGACCTTTCCATGGATGCGGCCGCTTGTATCGGGTGTGGCGCCTGTGTGGCCGCCTGTAAAAACGCCTCGGCTATGTTGTTTGTTTCGGCCAAGGTCTCGCACCTGGGATTACTTCCACAAGGAAGAATTGAAGCAAAAGAACGGGTGAAGAAGATGGTCGCCATGATGGATAACCTGGGCTTCGGCAACTGCACCAATACCTATGCCTGCGAGGCAGAATGCCCGAAACTCATATCCCGCTCCAATATTGCAAGGATGAACCGTGAGTTTTTGTGTGCTAAGGTTATATAAGCTGGCAAATTATTTGAAACTGTTTTTGCTATAGAATTCTCACACTCCTAATTAATCTCTTAAAACTAAAAGAACTAAAAGATCGGTCAATGAAAAAAATCTTCATTTCTGTGACTTTGATTTTACTTGTATTCTTTTCAGCCTGCAAGAAGACGAATAAAGAATCCTCATCGGGACAGAATTGCAGAATGTTGCAATCTACCAGTTCAATCCAAAACTGTTTCTTTTATTATGACGATAATCGTAATATCATTAAAGCGCTGTTTGTCGAAGCTAACGCTGATACTGAGCAAGATAATTATTATTATGACAACGGACATGTTGCTTATATGATCAGGTTATATAAGGGTACTCTTGGCGACACAATTTCCTATACTTATAATTCAGGTAAATATGTTGAGGTTGATCAATATGGCGTTAAATTAAAGTACATCTATAATTATTCAGGCCAAATAATTAGAATTGAGAGATATGAAGGTTATAAAGTCACGGATTATTCTAATTATTCCTATGATAAAAATGGAAATTGCATACGTTGCATTGATTACAATTGGACTGACACCACATATATTCCATATACAATAACGGATTTCGAATTCGGAGATCAAAGAAATCAATATACTTCAGTAGGATTTCCACCTCTGAATTCCATGGGCGCAACGACTGCTGAGTTTTTCGGCCCCAATAACATTACGAGAATGCGAACACAATCCATTGGTCAATCCTATAAATTTGTCTTTGTATATCATTATTCATCTTTTAATGCAAATGGATACCCTCTTGTCATTTCAACAACAGATTCGCTGAACAATGTTTTTAATATTGAGAACATACAATACGTTTGTCCTTAGTATTTCTATCTATTTTATATCATGAAGATTGTTCATAATAAAATGATGTCAGTGTGATTGACCTGAGAGTAAAAACACCTCGGCTACTAGGTTAACTCCAAATGCAATTCCCCAATTCAGCCAGACTTTCCCCTGTTTTATTTTCTTTGCCTTTTGCGTATACCCAAGGTAATAGTCAGGATTTTTCATCAGTTCAGGACTGGGATAATGTAAATTGATGTCTTTCGGCTTTGTTGAAGAACACGCAATTGCCGGAATAAGTCCTACGAGAGGTGATACCAATGCCGTAATTAAGGTTCCGGTACCAGCTCCTTTGTAACCCCTGTAATATCTCGCGGCATCTACCTGCCCTTTCAGAAACATGTTATCCGATAATGAAACAGTGAATGCAGAATCCCGTACGGTTTTTTCAACCTTGAATACATCGACAGATCCGTTTTCATACTTCACCATTAATACCTCGGATTTGAGAATCCAGTAAACCGGGCCGTCCGGATTGTCATATTTCTTATACTTTATCTGGGTCTGATCTATTTCAAGGATTTTGGCCAGGATGTTTCCACCTGATTTTGTTGTAATCACATCCTGGGAGAAACAAATGGTAAACATGAAAAGTGCCGTGCATACTGTTAGGATAATTTTTTTCATAAAAGGTTTTTAGTTAGCGTTAGTATACAGGTTAATGATCATTTTGCAAATGTATAATTTTAATGTTCTAATTGTTTTTCATTTTTTTTCATGAAATCTGGTCGGGACATGCAAGGGAATTTCACCCATGCATTTCTGTTCCACAAAAGCGAGACAGGCTCATATTAATAATCAATCATCTCATTACTGGTTGTCGTTTATCTTAAAACCGAACAGGCTGGAACCGTGAATTACCGTCCTATTTGGTATTAAATGTTCCACAAAACTTCCATAATTCGATTTTTGGGAAAAATTTGATCCCCGCAAGGAACTAGGACCCATCGAAAAATAAAACTCACCATAGAGAACCTAATAAAAATCGACCGCTACGTGATAGTATAAAAAAATAGTTAAACCTGCCTGCGAGGCAGAATGCCCGAAACTCATATCCCGCTCCAACATTGCAAGGATGAACCGTGAGTTTTTGTGTGCTAAGGTTATCTAAGCTGGCAAACTGACAAGCTAAAAAATAATCTCATAATTCATACGTGATTGATAAATTAGCGATTTTTAAAATCTGCGCGGCGGTAATATTCAAATTGTCAAATCGGCAAACCTACTTGCAGTTGGAAGGTAATCTAATCCCTGACGCATCGGACACTATATCCATAAGTCTTATAGTCAGTGTAGCGGATTACACCCGTACTGGAATAATCCAGATTGCGGTAATATGCGAGGTCCGTAAAGTATTCCGTAGCAGTCCACCAGAGACCATAGATACCAATGTAGTTGAAGTCACCATTGGAGAAACGTTCGCCGCCCGGAAGACCGGAAAAACCACTTGTATTTGTTGCTCCTGTATTAGGACTGTTCCATAGTATGGCTCTTTTCATTTGCCCTCCGGCTACGCTTCCTCCACCTAAATATGTTATCAGTGTGGTCCATGCATTGTCTGACGGCACATGCCAGCCAATAGGGCACAGATTGCGGCTGTCATTCACAGCGTACCAGTTGTATAATGCACCATAAACAGAATTGTTTGAAATTGAATCGTTGTTATAATAACAACGTGCCCCTGTAGAAAGACCACTCCAAGTTGGACCGTCTGTTATCTTGGGAATGATATCACCATTGCGGTAGTGGGTAACTCTCAGGTTTTCTGCCATCCATTCCTGGTTGCCGATCTTAACTGTTGGATACGCATTACCATCAATGTCTATTACATTGCCACTGTATCCGTCTCCCGATCCAAGAAATGTCCATGCTGTTCCATTATAATAATACAAACCTGCAGGTACATCGGTCTGATATACCAACAATCCAATAGCAGCAGAACTTATACTGGTTCGTTGACTTGCGGTCATCCGCGGGATTAACATTCCTTTACCCGTTGATTTCACATCGAGCATAGCGCTGGCATCAGGGCTTGTACCATCGCTGCTGATGCTTACCTGGCTGAAAGTGCAAAGACTTGGGATAGACAAAAAAAATCCAAGTACAATAAAAAGTCTGAAAATTGTTTTCATAGTAAAACGGTTTTAAGTGTTTACTATCAATATTGTTTTTCATTTATTGGAATGAAACCTGCTCGGGACATGCAAGGGAATTTCACCTATGCATTTCTGTTCCGCAAAAACGGGATAGGCTCCACCGTATGTGAAAGTCTTCCTTTATATGGATCTTCATGTTTAATCACAAATATATAATAACATTTTAAATATACGAGTTCCCAGTGATAAAAAAGATGTAGACATTTCCGGTATTTTTTTTACGAGGCCGGAATCTGGTAATTGGCTATGATTTTGTTTTTTAATAATCAATCATTCCATTACTGGGTTTCGTTTATCTTGAAACTGAACAGGCTGGAATCGGGTATTACCGTCCTATTTGGTAATGAAACTCCCCTCTGCAAATAGCAGGGTATCTTCGGGAAGAATATCTTATTCGCCGCAAGCAGCGGGGAACTAACCCTAAAAGAGATTAGAAATGAGTTATATTGTCCATACATCAGGTTGACTCTAAAAGTGATACAGATTAGTAATTGGTTCATAAAGAATCACCAAATTTTCGTATAACATACTGTTGTTTTTAATACATTTGGGTAATTAACAGGATTATTGCATTTTTTATCGCCATAATGCGATGTTGAATTACTTCAAAATGTATGACATATGAAAAAAACCCTCTATATTTTATTTTTTTTTCTTCCAGTAATTGCTTGTGCTCAATTCAACTTGTATAAATCTTCCCCATTGGATTATGCCTGGAAGGATGTCGGAAATGCAGGTTTCTCGGCAGGAGTAGCATATTATACAAGCCTTGCTTTCAGTCCATCTGGTCAACCTTATGTGGCATTTTCTGATAGGACAGTTGATAATAAAGCCACGGTTATGAAATTTAACGGAACAAGCTGGGTTTACGTGGGTTCAGCAGGTTTTTCAGCAGGAGAGGCTGAATATACAAGCCTTGCCTTCAGTCCGTCAGGTCAACCTTATATAGCCTATAAGGATTGGGGAAATTCATATAGTGCAACGGTAATGAAATTTGATGGAACCAATTGGGTGAATGAAGGTGTAGCAGGATTCTCGCCAGCAACTGCTATGTTTATAAGCCTTGCCTTTAGCCCATCTGATGGTCAACCCTATGTGGCGTATAGTGATTGGGGAAATGCCGAAAATGCATCAGTAATGAAATTTGACAGAACAAACTGGGTTTATGTGGGTTCAGCGGGTTTTTCAGCAGGAATGGTGATGTATACAAGCCTCGCTTTTAGCCCTTCTGGTCAACCTTATGTTGTATATAAGGATCAAGGTAATTCCTATAAAGCGACAGTAATGAAATTTGACGGAACCAACTGGGTGAATGTTGGAAATGCAGGTTTCTCAGCAGGAGAAGCATATTATGAAAATCTCGTTATAAGCACATCAGGTCAACCATATGTGGCATTCCAGGATAAAGCAAATTCATATAAATCGACTGTAATGAAGTTTGATGGAACCAACTGGATAAATGTTGGAAACGCTGGTTTCTCACCAGGAGAAGCTGATTATACAAACCTTGCTTTCAATCCCGATGGACAACTTTACATTGCTTTTACTGATTATGGAAATTATGGTAGTGCAACAGTAATGAAATTTGATGGAAACGACTGGGTTATT
>Ga0224525_1000059_pt1 | contig 60259 bp, 45 predicted proteins | sample CFST100metaG_FD_179874 | JGI IMG/M metagenome (GOLD analysis project Ga0224525, IMG submission 179874) | Peat soil microbial communities from Stordalen Mire, Sweden - C.F.S.T100 | ecosystem: Environmental > Terrestrial > Soil > Wetlands > Peat | place: Sweden: Norrbotten County, Stordalen Mire...
CGCGCGCCATTGCGGATGAATCCACGATTGCGCTGGCCGTACTTGGGCTGGACGCCTTCGCCTCCAGACGACTCTTCGCCTCCACCGAATTGGCATTACTGGTTCCATGCACGGAACGTACTGCGCCGGTTATCGAGGCATTTTCTGCATCGGCCTTGACGGCGGCAGAAGACGCCGCCGGCTGGTAGGACGACGCGTCGGTAGCCATGGACAATGGATTGCTGCCGGTCAAGGTCGCAGTGCTTGTTCCCTGGCCGAGCGGGAGCGTCACCGCAGAGGTTTGCTCCTCGACGGAAGTTTTAATCTGGCTCCGGCTCATCCCTTGCGTCTGTGTCGCGCCACGGCTAGACGCGGCGGCATTCGTTGCGTCTAGGCCGGAGATCGGTTTTGAAGACGAACCTTGATTCATCGCCACGGTTTGGACCGTATTCCGGGCTGAGACAGAAGCCGGAGACGAACCTTGACTGGCCGTCAGCTTCGCCATTGATTCCGCGCTCGGCGCGCTCTGGCTTGATGCTGCGGTTTGAGCCGTCTTCCAACCCGTTTCTGCTGCCTGATTCTGGCTTAGGTCGGATGCCACAGTTGTTGCCGTCGATGCCGATGTACCCGCAGCCAAAATGTCTGTTTGGCTACCGGAGCTTTCGCCCAGCTTCGCATCAGACACGCTTTGCATTTGCTTGAGAGAGGCTCCTGATCTCTCCGTCGCTGTCTGTTCGTCTGCATTCACCTGCGTGGCCTTGCTTGCCAGGCTCTCAGAATCAGCCGAATGCCAACGGGAGGAAGCAGTGGAAATGCTGCTCGCCACATCCATCGAGAGACTCGCCTGCGTGCTTTGAACTTTCTCATTTGCCGCATTTACCGCACCACCGGTGGTGTTGACAACAGTTGGCGCCGGAGTCGCAGGCAAGAGACTCGTTTCCGTGACGATTGGCGACATCAATCCGGTGGAAACGGTGGTCGACGCGCCAGCCAAAGCGGAATCAGCAGAGTTGGAACTACTTGTCGAATCCGCCTTCGCATCCGTTGCCGTTTTCTTCTCAGATGCCTTGGCAGAGTCCGCCGTGGTAATCCGGGCAGACGTCCGTCTTCCAAGTCCACCGGATTGAGCGTCCTCCACTGACACTTCCGCCGTCTGAAGCAGCTTTCCGCTGCCTTTTCCTGTTTCCTGAACCGGGAGTGCACTGGCCAGAACCGCCTTGGCTGAGGACGCATCGGAAGACTTGGCAGAGTCTGTTCCGTCTGTCGTCGCTTCGGCAACCGTAGTCGTCGCGCTTGCTTTGCTTCCGGATTGGCTAATGCTCGTGCCCAGCGAGGCCAGCAGCGACTGCAAGCCAGAGCTGAAACTCGTCGTTCCCGATCCCGCCGTCTGCCCAGCGCCCAGTGCCTTGCCCACTCCCGGCGTAAGCCCTCTTCCTGCTTCGATCTCTATTCCCGTGGCAATGGCCATGCAGACAGATAAAGCAGAAGGCGTGCCAAAACGAGTAGCGGACGGGTTAAAACATTGTCAGGAATGGAACCGCGATTCCCGATTACGGAAGCGCGGATGCCTGCCGCGTGGATTTCTACTAAAGTTTTTCTAAACTCGGCACTCACTCGTGGGCATCGGGCTGAGAGCCGCTCTGCTCCGCCGCCGGAGCGCGCGGATCGGTTTCGCTCCGCTTGGCGCGCAACCGGGAGCTATACCAATCGTCGAGCCGCTGCTGGCCGCGCCGGACCGCCTCAACGGCATCCCGCGCCTCCATCTCCTGAATCAGCGTCTCGGCCTGACGGCGCTCCACCCTTTTCAGAACAAAAGCTTGGCGCAGCTCCGTCACTTCCTCTCCCTTGGCCTTGATTCTGGGTTCCAGCGTCTCGGCCTGACGGCTGGCCGAGCGCGTTTCCTCGAGGCCGGCGATGCGGTCCTGCAACTGGCCGGCGCGGGCGCTGGACGCGATCAGTCTCCGTCCCCCGCGCTCCCGTCCGGCGGCGGCCGTGAGCGCGCTCTCCAGCCGGTTGAGTTCGCCCAGAGCGGATTCCAAAGCCTGCCGGCTCTGTTCCTCTTCGAGATTCCGGACGCGCAACAGGCGGCGCAACCCGCGCGAAATGGCCATGGCTCACATCCCCGCGGTCAACGCGGCAAGCTGGCGAACGCATTCGGCAAAGTTGACCTGCTCGTGCGCGTCCTGGGTCATAAAGGTCCGCAGCGCCGGGCGAGCGCGCAGCGCGCGGTCCAGATCCGGGTCCGAACCCGGTTTGTAGGCTCCGATGCGCACCAGATCCTCGGAGCGGGCGTAGACGGCCAGCAGACGGCGCACCAGCGCGGCATGTTCGCGATGTCCGGATTCAGTAACGGCCGGCATCAGCCGGCTGATCGAGTCCATCAACTCAATGGGCGGATACCAACCTTCAGCAGCCAAGGCGCGAGAGAGCACCACATGGCCGTCAAGCAGCGACCGGACGGAGTCGACAATAGGGTCCTGCTGATCGTCGCCCTCCATCAATACGGTGTAGAACGCGGTAATCGATCCCTGCCGGAATTGCCCAGCCCGTTCCACCAACCGCGCCAGGCGGGTAAAAACCGAAGGCGTATAACCCTTATTGGTTGGTGGCTCCCCGGCGGCCAGGCCAATCTCCCGCGCGGCCATGGCGAAGCGGGTGAGCGAATCAAGCACCAACAGCACGTTTTTGCCTTGATCGGCAAAAAACTCGGCAATCGTGGTAGCGGCCAGCGCCGCCCGCATGCGCAGCAGCGGCGATTGGTCGGAAGTGGAAACCACCACGACCGAGCGCGCCCGACCGGCCGCGCCCAGCGCGTCGTCCAAAAACTCGCCCACCTCGCGGCCCCGTTCGCCCACCAGCCCCACCACGGTCACATCGGCCTCGGTGTTGCGGGTCATCATGCCGATCAGCGTGCTTTTGCCCACGCCGGAGCCGCCGAAGATGCCCACTCTCTGTCCCCGGCCCACCGTCAGCAGCGCGTCGAGAACGCGAATGCCGGTGCCGAGGGGGGTGCGAATCGGCGTCCGGTCCAGCGGCCGCCGCGCCACTCCATCGAGCGGTAGCGCCCGGGAAACGGCCGGCATCGGGCCGTCGTCAATGGGCGCGCCCAGCGCATTCAGCACCCGGCCCAGCAACGCCGGGCCAACCTCGATCTCAGGATGCACGCCCAGCGCTTCCACGCAATTGCCATAGCGGATGCCCTCGGTGCTTTCGACCGGCATTGACAGCACATTGGAGCCGCGAAAGCCAATCACCTCGGCCAGGTGCGTCTGGCCCAACTGGTCTTGAATCGCGCAGCACTCGCCGACCGAAGCCAAGGGACCAGCCGACTCGATGGTCTGACCCACCGACTCCAGCACCTTGCCGCGCCAACGCCAGGGCTGGCCGCTCTCCAGGCGGGTAAAATAGCGATCCAGCATTCCGGTCATGCGTGGCTCTCCCGCCCCGTGCTGGCGACAGCGGCCGGCGCCTCGGCATTCGATTCACGGCTGGCGGCGACGCCGGTGCGGCCAAGGAAGCTTCGCTCAATCTCTCCCAACTGCGCGCGAAGTCCCAGATCCACCGAACCCAGTTCGGTCTCGATTCGGCAGTCGCCCAAGTTCATGCCTTCGCCCGCCATCACCTCCGGCCTCACGGCCAGGTTGGGCATCAGGGCCATGGCCTCCTTCCATAGGCTGAGATCGGCTGCGGGCACGCGTAGCCGCACCTGTGTCGAATCGGAGAGCTGGCCGAGCGCGACCCGGACGGCTCCGGTCAGCAGCAGAGGGTCCATTTGCGCCTCCCGGCGCAGGATGCGCGCCGCCACGGCCAGGGCCAGCCTTGCCACCTCGCGCTCGACGTCTTGCATGTAGCGCTCCCGCTCCGCGGTAAAGCTTTCAATCAGCTTGGCGGCCTGCTGCGCCCGCTCACGCTCGGAGGCGGCGCGCGCGGCGACCTGCGCCTCACATTCAGATTCGCGGCCCTGCTTGCATCCCGCTTCGTATGCAAGGCGCTTCTCCTCGGCCAAGCGTTTCTCGAACGCGGCTTGCTGCTGCGGGTCCACGCTCCCACCCCCGGCCTGCGCCGCCTCGACGGAGCTGCCCGCAATCCCGCTATCCTCCGCCGATCCATACCATCCGGGGAAGGAAGGCGCATCGGGACCGGCCGGGTACTCGAAGGCCGCAATGCGCCCGGCATCGGCCTGTCGCGGTGTTGATTCAAGCTGCTGCAAAAATATGCTCTCCCGTCCTTGTACGGTCAGCCACCTCTAGGGAACCGCTGAACAAGTCAATGTTTTGAAAGGGCACGACTTCAGTCGTGCCGCAAACACAATCAAATCAGCGTGGGCTTAAACCCCTGAGGAAATGCCCGGCGTCAAATAGGGCTTAACCAGAGCTTTCCTAAGTCCCTGACCGCATTCTTTCGTACCTCGAGTTCGTGGCTTCCCAGGTCCGAAAATCCGGACTTGGGGCACCCAGTATTGGTAAGTCTTTAAGCGGTCAGAGATCTAAGCATTTCAGGCTTGAGCGCGCTGTTCAAGCCATCATCTCGTCGCCCGCCTCCAGCTTGAGAACCACCTTGCCCTCGGCCTCCAGCTTGCGGGCCAAATTGAGAATCTCCTGCTGGGCCTGCGCCACCTCGCGCGAACGCACCGGCCCCAAAACTTCCATGTCCTCCTTCAACATCTCAACCGCCCGCGAACTCATGGATTTGAAGATCTGGGCGCGCAACTCTTCCTGGGCGCCGCGCAGGGCCAGCGCCAGTTGCCGCTTGTCCACGCCGGAAACAATCTCGCGGATGGTGGCCGGCGGCACCGTCACCAGATCTTCAAAGGTAAACATCAGGTTGCGAATGGCCAGAGCCAGCTCCGGCTGTCCTTCCTCGATGGTTTCCAGAATCTTCTTCGATTCCTCGGCATTGAGCCGGTTCAGCAGATCGGCCACCGCCTTGAAGCCTGAGTAGCTCTTGCGCGCCGTATCGCCCATGTTCTCCAGCCGCCGGTGCAGAATGTGGGCGACCTTCTGCGCCATTTCGGGCGAGAACTGGCGCATCTCGGCCAGCCGCTGAATCGAAAGCACCTTGCGCTCCTCGCTCAGGTTATCCAGCACCATCGAGGCCCGCCGCGGGTCCAAATGGGCCAGCACCAGCGCTATCGTCTGCGGGTGCTCACCATCGAGTAGCTTGCCCAACTGCTGAGGATCAGTATGCTGCAGCTTGGTCAGATTGCCTTCATCCGCCTCCTGGCTTTGGCGCACCTGCGCCAGCAGGTCCTCGGCGCGCTCCTTGCCGAAGGTATCCATCAGCAGCCGCCGGGCGTAGTCCAGCCCCCCGTGCATCATGTAGTTCTGGGTTTCCAGAAGCTCCCAGAACTCCTCGACGACCTCGGAGGAAACCTCGGGCGTGACGCCGCGCAGATCGGCCAACTCCTCGGTAATCCGCTGCACATCCTCATCCGGCAGGGCGCGCAGAATCTCCTTGGCCAGCTCCTCGCCCACGGCCACCATCAGAACAGCTGCCTTGCGCACGCCGGTCAGGTTTGCCGCCGCCGCGCGGCGCCGTCCCGCTCCGTTTTGGGTTTCCTCTTCGGCCAAGATCCTGGTCCTTTCCCTGCTGCTCTGCTTCGTCTATTTGCGCTCGTCATTCTTCGAACGTTTAATTCTCTTCCGTTGCGCCCCGCGCTCTCCGTTCTATTCGGAGTGAATCCAGCTTTGCAGTAACCGGGAGCTTTGCGTCGGCTCGCGCTTGAGATGATCGCTGACCTGCTCGAATATCTGCTGTGCCTTGATTCGTCCGGGATCAGACTCAACCGGTTCGGGAGGCTCCAGCGCCGGCGGCTGCGCGGCTGCCGCTGAGCCGGGCAGCTCCTTGACCTCTTTCTTGCCCTTTTCCTTTGGCGCGGAACCACCCCTGGCGCGGCGCAGCGCGGGACGCACTCCGAAGGCCATCACCACCAGAAGGCCAATCAGCAGAGCGGCATACTTGATCAGGACCGGCGAAGCCTCGGCCATGGCCATCAAATGCTGCGGCAGTGAAACCGGCTGCTGCAAGCGGTTTTCCTCGAAGGCCAGATCCTGCACCTGCAGCACGTCTCCACGGGCGGTGTCAAAGCCCACCGCGGCCTGCGCCAGCACGGTCAGTTCGCGCAACTCCTCGGCCGAGCGCGGCTGCCAGGTCGCCACCCGGCCATAGGCTGCGGGCTGAGCTAGCCGGTCGTTCACCACAATGGCCGCCGTCATCCGCCGCACCTTGCCCGGCCCTTCAATCACATGCCGCAAGGTCTTCGAGGATGCGTAGGTTCCAGACTCGCTTTTGGAGTTCTGCGGCGCGGCGTTCTGCTGCGGATAGACGGGCAAGGCCTGCGAGTTGGGCGCATTCGTGGCCGTGCCGGGGACCCCGGCCGCCACCTTCTGGCCGCCTGTGCTCTGCTCGCTGCGCTGCATGGACAAGGTCACGGTCTGATCCGGATCGTAGGTCTCATCCGTCTCCTCGGTGGCCGCCGGGTCGTAATCCAGAGTAACCGACGCGCGCACATTGCCCGAACCGGTCACCGGTTCGAGCGTGGTGACCAGCTTTTGCTCAAGAGCCTCCTCGGCGCTCAGGCGCTGTGCGTCGGCATTCTTGGGTCCCAGCGGCAGGTTCCCGTCCGCATCGACCAGTACCACGCGGTCCGGCGTCAGGCCATCGACGGCCGAAGCCACCAGATTGCGAATCGCCTCCGGCTCCCCGTCGGCCAGCGAGCGATGGCGCAGCTTGAGAACCACCGAGGCCTTGGCCGGCCGTTCCTCTTCCTTGAAGAGCGAGTCGTGAGGCATCACCAGGTGAACCCGCGCCGACTCGACGTCGGAGAGCGATCCCACCGTGTGCTCAAGCTCTCCCTCGAGCGCCCGCTGATAGTTGACCTGCTCGTCAAACTCCGATCCCACCCAGTTCGGCTTGTCGAAGAGTTCAAAGCCCAGACGCCCGCTCTTCATGCCCTTGGCGGCGGTCACCAGCCGCGCCTTGTCCAGTTGCCCGGCCGGAACCATGATGCCCGTCCCGCTGGTGGTGGGCTTGAACGGTATCTGCGCCTGAAGAAGAACCTGACTGGCCTGGCGCACATCCTCCGGGTCCATATCCGCATAAAGCGTGCGCCAATCCGTGCGCAGGCCATACCAGAACAGGCCTGCGACCAGCGCCGTCAGCAGACCCGCCGCCACCAGCAGCCAGCCGCGCTGAGCGGGCTGCATCCCAGCCCAGCGAACACGGCCACGGCCCCAAAGCCCGGCAATCCGGTCTGTCAACCGGGGTTCTCCCGGCATTGCCGGCGCTCTCTTTTCCAATTGTGTTCCGCTGGCCATGGTCCTTCTATCCCGCCGCTCTAGAGCGGTTCTCCAATTGCTATACACCGGAAGCACTCCCCTTCAGTGGCTTTTTCCTCAAGAAAAAGCCATTCCAACGAAGCTGGTCAGAGTATATCTATTGGAGAACCGCTCTACCTGTCAAACTGTTAAAACTGCATTCCGATAACCTGCTGGTAGGCCTGCACAGCCTTGTTGCGCACCGCCAGCGCCAATTCAAAAGCCATACTCGCCTTCTCCGTGGCAATCATCGCCTGATGTACATCCACGCCGGAGCCGGTCATCAATCCGGTCACGGCGGCGTTAGCCTGCTCTTGGAGCTGGTTTACCTGGCCAACCGCGTCCGTAAGCAGATCGGAAAACGGCGCGGACGTATTCCCTGAAGCCGCCGCGCCCGGAGCCGCAACAGCGCTTGACAGCGTTGCCATTGCCTGTTCCGCCGCGGCCATTGGGTTGACTGTAATTGACATCGTTCCTCCCTGCTTCTCTTGTTCGTGCGTTCATGCGCTCAACCGGCGGCCGCTCCTCGATCAGGAAAGCCCGCCGACAGAGCTAGGCCTTGGCGATCTCCAAGGCTGACGCGATCATGCCCTTTTCCGCCTGCACGGCAGAACTGTTCAGGCCGTATGCACGTGTCGCCCCCATCAGGTCGACCATCTCTGTGAGGGGATTAATGTCCGGATATGAGACATACCCATCCGTCCCGGCATCCGGATTTCCGGGGTCATAGCGCTTGAGCGGAGCCGAAGTATCCTCAACCACGGCCGCAATATGCACGCCCGGCACCGTCGTCCCGGAGCGGCTGGCGTTGAGCGCCTGCATCTGCGTCGAGGCCAGCGTTCCAGTGGCCGCCATCCCCGTGGCCCCATTCAGCGAATCGGCGAACTCCGGATCGCCTTCATTGGCGGCGAAGACCACATGCTGGCGGCGGTAAGCGCCGCCCGTTGCCGTGCGCGTCGTCTCCGCGTTGGCCATGTTGGTGGCCACCACCTCGGCGCGCATTCGTTCGGCCCGCATGGCCCCGCCCGAGGTTTCCATCATTGCAAAAAGGTTCATTGCGCCGCTTTCCTCCCCCATCCAAGTCCTGCACGCCGTGGTCCAAGTTACTTGTTATCCGCATGAATAGCGTCCAAGACACGCTGGTACTCCTGGTGAAGCAGCGCCACGCCGGTCTTGAACTTCAATTGCGCCTCGGCCAGGTTCAGGCCTTCGCGGTCCATCGAGACATCGTTGCCGTCGGGCCGCGCTATCAGCCCATCTACTTCTCCAAGGCGCACCCGGCGCGCGGGACGTTGCTGCTCGACGTCCTGAATCGCCTCCCGCATTTCGGCCTCGAAGTCCATGCCCACGGCGCGGTAGCCAGGAGTATCGATATTGGCCATGTTGGCCGCGGTCAGCTTGGCCTCGCTGGTGGCCAGATCCAGATAGCGGGCAATCTGGTCGCTGAGTTGGGTTTCAACCTGCATCTTTACGCTCCTTTTCCGAACGAGTTTCGGCGCTGCGGGGCTGGCACAGTCGCCTCAGTTAACCGCCATCCCAAAGTCAATCTCCCGTGCGGTCAGAACGGCCTCGTCGCCGGCCAGAATCGCGGCCCTCTCCAGAACGTGTTCGAGTTCGCGGACATTGCCCGGCCAGTCGTGCGCGGCAAGCTTGGCCAGAGCCCCGGAATCGACCTGCTTGACCGGGTTCTCGCGGCCCATCTGCTGGATGAAATGATTGACCAGCAGCGGAAGATCCCCGGCGTGCTCAATCAACGAAGGGGTGCGGATGAGAAAAACTGCCAGCCGGTAGTAAAGATCCGCGCGAAAAGCGCCGCTCTGCGTCTGTTGTGCAAGCGGCTGGTGAGTAGCGGTCACGATGCGCACATCCACCTTCACGGTCTCGTTATCCCCCACCCGCTGCAACTCGCCGCACTCCACAAAACGGAGCAGCTTGGATTGCAGCGACAGCGGCATCTCGCCAATCTCATCCAGAAACAGCGTGCCGCCGTCGGCGGCTTCAATCCGTCCGACGCGCCCCTGCACCGCGCCAGTGAAAGCCCCGCGCGTGTGACCGAAGAGTTCGGCCTCGAGCAAGGCCTCGGGAATGGCCGCGCAGTTGATGGCGACAAAGGGCTTGTGACTTCTGGACGAGAGCCGGTGCACGGCCTCGGCCACCAGTTCCTTGCCCGAGCCGGTCGGGCCCTCGATCAGAACCGGAGTTGAGCGCGGGGCCACCAAGCGAACGCGGCGGCTGATCTCAATCATGCAGGGAGCGTTGCCAATCAATTCCGGCAGCCGTTCAGTCAACGCCGACTCCGGAGCGGAGAGCGGCAGCGTCGCCGAGGATGGAACGGCTGGCGAAGAGCTGGGCGGAAGCGCACCATTGGCCGCGCACTGTGGAGCAGAAGCCGCCAGGCTTGCGGCAGCGTGGGCCGGAACCGGCCACGGATTGGCGCGCAGGAACTCCTGTGGCGAAATCGGCTTATCGAGCGCGGGCGCCACGTTCCAGCTCGCCGTATCGCTCTCCTGCGAGCGGCGCAAGGCATAGAGCAGTTCCTGGCGGTAGGGGCCACGCGGGCTTTCCTGCGCGATAGAGCCACCCGCCGTCAGCAAATCCACGGCGGGAAACTGGGCGCGAAAGTCCTTGAGAAACTCGGTCAGCTCAAGATCGGGCAGCCAACTGTCAACAATGACGGCTTCGGGCGGAACGGCTTCCGTCTCCGCCCAGATCTGGGCTCCGCCTTCGGCTTCCCGCACCTGCCAGCGCAGGCCGCTCAGCGTCTCGGAGAGCCGTTGGCGGAAGCTACGGTCGGCGCTGGCAACCAACACCGTGCGCGGGTGGATACGGGGGACGGAAGGAACAACTGAAACGGGAACGGTTGCCATGAAAATTCTCCTCTTTATCGATCTGGTCTCTGACCGCTTGATTTTGTACCTGTGCTGGGTGCCCCACATCTCGATTTTGAGATGTGGGAAACCACGAGCTCAATGAAACTTCTTCGTTTTGCAGGGCCACGACTTGAGTCGCGCCGCAAGCGCAATCAAATCAAAGCTAGTGCGCTTCCAGAAACGGAGCGGCCGCCGTGGGCAAAACCGCGGGCGCAACCAACGCGGGCGCGGCGGGCAGCGCGGACTCGATCTCCCGCGGCACCATATAGCCCTGACCGCGCACCGTGCAGATCAGTTGTCCGGGAGGCGGATCTTTCAGCTTGCGGCGCAGATAGTTGACGTAGACATCCACGATATTGGTGGTCTGCGTCGGCTCCAGATTCCAGACCGAGTCCAGCAGTTCCACCCGCGAGACACACTGGCCGCGATTGAGCATGAGGTGCTCGAGCAGGGAAAATTCCTTGTTGGTGAGAATGATTGACTGGCCCGCGCGGTGGGCAGTGTGCTCCAGCCGGTCCAGTTCAAGATCGCCGGCGCGCAACAGCAGGCGCGCCTCGCGCTTGCGGCGCAACAGAACCCGGCACCGGGCCCGCAGCTCGTGCAAGCTGAAGGGCTTGAGCATCAAGTCATCGGCCCCGCGGTCCAGGCAGCGGACGCGCGTATCCACCTCCTGGCGGGCGGTCAGCACCAGCACGGGCAAATCCGCGTTTATCGCCCGCACTTCTTCCAGCACCTGCTCGCCATCCTTGACCGGCATGTTGAGGTCAAGAATGGTCAGGTCAGGCAAATCCTGGCGAAATGTCTCTACCGCGGCTCCTCCATCGCAGACCAGACGGACATGATATCCATCGGCCTCCAGGCCACGGCTCAAAAACATCCCCAACGCCTTGTCATCTTCGGCGATCAATAATCTCATGGCAACCTTTCTCTTTGGCCGGCATCCTCAACCCGCAACGACTGCCTGCTCAGCATTCCGATCCAACCGGCTTAGCGCGCGCTAACGAATGGCTCCCCTTTACCTTCCCGCGTATAGAAATGAAACACAAGATTGGAAAGTAAAAAGAGAAAGGGTGATTCCAGAAATGGCACTGGCCTAAGCATGGCTCCCAAAATGGTGACCGCAATACGCCGGATGGGCACAACCAGCGACATACCAGCATCTTCCAGAGGCAATTTTCCGCGTGCGGTGAAAAAGAATAAAAAAAGTTGTTACGGTTCGCCTTTTATTCGCTATAATGCGCCCATGGCTGTTACTCGAAGGCAAAAAGAGATTCTCGATTTTCTGGAGTCGTTCGTCGCGCACAATGGCTACTCACCATCGTTTGAAGAGATTGCGCGCGGCATGGGGCTGAAAAGTTTGGCAACCGTGCATAAGCACATTACCAACCTCGAAAAGAAGGGCCTGCTCGACCGCGTGCATAACCGCAGCCGCTCAATCGACGTGCTGCCGCCGGGGACGCGCACCCGCTCGAGCGACCGCTTGCCCTTGGCCGGGAGAATTGCCGCCGGGCTTCCGGTTGAAGCCATTGAGACGCAAGAGAGCATCTCACTGCATGATGTGGTGGGCAACCGCGACGTTTTCGCCCTTGAGGTGCGCGGAGACTCAATGCGCGACGAACACATCATCAACGGCGATTACGTGCTGGTGGAGCGCACCCGCACGGCGCGCCAAGGCGAGATTATCGTAGCCTTGGTGCGCGGCTCGGAAGCCACGCTCAAGCGCTTTTACCCCGAGGGCAATCAGGTGCGGCTGCAGCCCTCCAACGTGGAGATGGACCCCATCTACGTTCCCGCCGCGCAGGTGGCCATCCAGGGCCGCGTGCTGGGGGTGCTGCGCAAGTATCGATAACTTTTGTCACCCTTTCAAAAAGAAAAAGGCCCGGCGCATATGCCGGGCCTTTTCACGCTACCAACTTGCAGACAAAGCTGCGTCGCCGTTACGCCAAAACACGCTGGATCTTCTCTTCAATCACATCCTGGGAGACATATCCCACAATCTGATCGATCACTTTACCGTCCTTGAAAAACAGCAGTGTTGGAATGCTGCGAATGGAGTAATGCGACGGCGCCGAGGGATTTTCGTCCACATTCACCTTGGCTACTTTTACCTTTCCCGCGAATTTTGCGGCCACTGCTTCAACAACCGGCCCCATCGCCTTGCACGGACCGCACCATACGGCCCAAAAATCCGCCAGTACAGGTTGCTCGCTCTTGAGCACTTCCTGCTCGAATGTTGCATCGCTTACTTCCAGAACTCCTAATCCAGCCATGATCCTCCTCGCGACAACTGCATATCTCAAGTGTACCGGTAACCCTTCCTCTATGGGATGTGGCAGGAGGCTGGAAAGTCGCAGACCGCGCACTGATTGTCAACAGGAATGGCAGCCGCCAACGGCCCAAAAAATCCGCTCACTGCTCAAAATGCTGTAGCGCAAAAGGATATTTCCTGTCAGGAGCAATTAAAAGCGCCCGGATTCCAAGCGGAATCACGGGCGCTAGAGCAGCCCTCCCCCAGAACTGCCCACCCAGCGAATTTAGGAGTTTTCCAGGCGAATAGCAAGTAATCTTGAGTAATCAAACTAGTAACCATTCTGAGACGAGTCAAGCGACAGAAAGTAACGTGCGGATCGAGTGCGCGCGCATAGAACGGTTCTCCAATAGCTGTACACCGAAGCCACAAAGCTGCTTGGCTTTTTCCTCAAGAAAAAGCCACTTCCGCTAAAGCTGGTTAGTGTATATCAATTGGAGAACCGCTCTAGAACGATCCGTCCCTTATGTATTGCGAAACTGTCAGGGTGCCCCATCCATTTCCGCGTTTTTTGCGGAAATGGGTGGGAAACGATGTCACTGTTTTCTTGCCGGATCAATAGAGCTGGCGCGCTGCCTGAAAAAATTGGCTGGCTCCCACCGGCTCAAAACAGCAAACTTTGAGTTCCGGCTCTGGCACTCCCGCAAGCGCCTCGCGAATTGCGGCCTCTGCGCAGGGCAAGCTCTTCTCACTGCCGACAATCACCAGAACCGAGGGTCCGGCGCCGCTCAGCGCCGCTCCCAGAATGCCACTTTCTCCGGCCAGCGGCAGCAACCGCGGCAACAATGTGCAGCTCGGCGCGCGATAGGGTTGATGAATACGGTCCTGCATCGCGATACGAAGCAGATCGCCCCGTTTCCGGGCAAAGGCCAGCCCCAGCAGCGACACGGCCTGGATATTGGCCACCACGTCGGCGCGGGAGTAACAGTCCGGCAGCATGGCGCGCGCTTTGCTTGTCGCCAAAGGCTCGGAAGGCAGAACGACAATGGCCCTCCATTCCTCCGGCGGCGCAACGCTGACCACATGCACCCGCCGTCCTTCGCGCGCGGCGGTGACAAAGCCACCAAGCCAACAGGCGGCGGCGTTGTCCGGGTGGCCTTCCAGGGCCGTAGCTTCTTCGAGAATGCGCTCCGAAGTCCAGTCCAGTTGACCAAAATGCACGGCCAGAGCGATGGCCGCCAGCCGCCCAGCCGCCGATGAGCCGCAACCCATCCCCAGCGGAATGCCGTTGACCATCTGAATCGCCAGAGGAATTACCGGCCGCCCATTGCTCCGGAGCAGGTCCTTGTAAATCTCCAGAATGAGATTATTCTCCAGCCGCGAACATTGCTCCTGATTGCGGCCGGTGACGGCGATTGAAAACTCCGCGGCCGGCGTGGCCTCGATCTCCAGATAGAAATCAAAAGCCACGGCCGCGGCGTCAAAGCCGGAACCTAAATTTGCGGAAGTGGCTGGCAAATGTAACCGCAGACAGCCTGAATTTGCGTTCGGAGCCTCGCTCATCCCACTCTTTTCTTCAACGCGGCCAGTACGGCAGCCGGCGTAGCATCAACGCTGATGGCGTTGCGCTGCAAACCGGCAATCTCCTTTTCGTAGCCCGCTGTCTCCTCTTTATCGAGCAATGTGCCGCGATGGAAGCCGATCGTGTAGTCGGCGTCCTTCAGCGTGTGACCCGTAAGCAGCAAAACGACGGTCTCGCTGGAAGCGACCTTGCCCTGGGCGCGCAGCTTCTTGAGGCCGGCCAGCGTGACGGCGGAAGCCGGTTCGCAGCCCAGTCCCTCTCTGCCCAGCTCCGCCTTGGCAATGGCGATTTCCGCCTCGGTCACATCCAGGCACCAACCGCCAGTATCTTGAATGACGCGCACGGCCTTGCGCCACGAGGCCGGATTGCCAATGCGAATGGCCGTAGCGCGGGTGTGGGCCTCGACCGGCTCGAGCGCGGTGGCCTGATGCTCCGTAAAGCAGCGCACCAACGGATTGGCGCCCTCGGCCTGAATCACGGAAATCCTCGGCATCCGCGCCACCAAACCCAGTTCATGTAACTCGCGGAAGCCCTTGCCCAGCGCCGAACTGTTGCCCAAGTTGCCGCCGGGAACAATCAGGTGGTCGGGCACATTCCAGTCAAACGCCTCAGCAATCTCGAAGGCCGGCGTCTTCTGGCCCTCCAGCCGGTAGGGATTGACCGAATTCAGCAAATAAATGGGCGCTTCTTTCACGATTTGCGTCAGCAGCTTCAGGCAGCCGTCGAAGTCAACCTTCAACTGGCAGGTCAGCGAGCCGTAATCCATGGCCTGCGAGAGCTTGCCCCAGGCGATTTTGCCGTCGGGAATCAGCACTAAGCTATTAAGCCCGGCGCGCGCGGCATAGGCGGCCATCGCGGCCGAAGTATTGCCGGTCGAGGCGCAGGCCACCCACTTGAAACCTCGCTCCTTGGCCACGCTCATCGCCGCGGTCATGCCCGTGTCTTTGAAGGAACCGGTCGGGTTCATTCCCTGATGTTTGGCGTAAAGCTGGTCGATGCCCAGAGCCTTGGCCGCGCGCTTCAACTGATAGAGCGGCGTATTGCCCTCGCGCAGAGTCACCACGTTGCCAAAGCTTTCCAGAATGGGCAGCATCTCGCGGAAGCGCCAGACGCCGGAGTGATCCAGTTCCTCGGAGGAGCAGCGCCGCTCCCGCCAGAGCCACTTCAGAGCGCCGGGATTGGGCCGGTCCGGCCCTCCGCGCTGGCCCCATCCGGGGTAAACCACTTCAAACAGCTCACCGCACTGGACGCAACGGAAGTCCGGCTGGGCTTCCGCTCCGGAGATTCGCGCCCCGCACCCGAAACATTTCAACTGATGCAAATTGTCGCTCATGGCTAACGATAGGTTATCAGTTCAGCATGGCGAAACGACAGGCCAGCGCGAGGGAAACCGCAATGTTTCACAGGGTGCGTGTTGCCGTAAAACTGGTCTTTGGAATTTATTGATATTTAGCGGGTTATACAGGCTGCGGAAAAACCCAATGTTTTGAAAGGGCACGACTTTAGTCGTGCCGCTAGCCGAGCAAAATCAACAGGCCTTTAGGCCCTGAGGGATGTTTTTCGGGCGCGTTGCTTGAAAACAAGCCTTTTTCCGCAGCCTGTTTAGCCGGTTCCACATCTTCACAGCCGAAAACGCTGTTTTTTTGCGATGAGCGGGCCGACGGCGGGATCTGCCATGCATGATTTTCTCGGCCAATGAGAGTTTTTGCCCACTCTATTTCTATCTACCAGCGTGCTCCGATGAAGCGTTATTTCGGCAAGCAACAGAAGGAAAAGGCAAATGCAGAATCAATATCATCTCATCACGCACGAGTGTAGACAAAGTTATGCCGCAGCACTCAGCCAAGAAAAGAGTTGAAGAATCAGTGACCTATCATTTAGAGTTAAGCCAACTTTAGCTCGGGAACTTGGCAGGTCAATTCGAGGCTTGAGCCACGTCACGCTTTGGACATAGACGCCCAACTGCCTGCGCAGATTGCGTTTTGGAGTGTGTCCTTAATGAGATACAAGCGCTTCACAATCAAGAATTACCGGGCCATTGTCGAACCGATCGTAATCGACATCGAAAAGTCTTCATTGACTCCCATTATCGGAGTGAACGAATCCGGAAAAACGACTATTCTCCATGCCATCTTCGCCTTTGACCACTACAACGATGAACTTAACGATAGCGGTCGTCATCTCAAGGATGTGGCTAATCTCTATAGCACCTCATCGCCTTCAGCAAAAATTGGTGCAGAAGTTGAGATCACCCGACGTGAACTCAGGGATGCTATTTCGGAAAGCGGAAGAGAAAACGCATCGCTAAAGAACGACGCCGAACGACTTTTTCGGAGAAGAATCCTTCCAGAGACAATAATGATCGAGCGCGATCTTACAACGCTCAAATATTCTATTGGACCGGGCGACTTTGGACCGGCAAAGCTTCAGGACGCGCTTGCTGGAGAAATAATTTCGAAGTTGCCGTACATCTTGTATTTTGACGACTTCCGAGACAAGATTCCCGAGCAAATTGAAATCGTCGGTGGCGCAGCGGACAATTCATCTGGATGGCTCGCCATTATCGAGCAGCTATTCAAGCAAACAGATAGCTCGTTTTCCGTTTATAAACTATTTGACCTTGAAGATCGGCTGAGGAAGACTGTTCTCGCACAAGTTTGCCGGAAGCTCAATGAGACACTAACGAAAGAGTGGCAAACATTCAAATTAGATGATCGAGAATCCCTTAAGATATCGATCGATTTTCACGCACAAGGGGACCCTCCTGCTAAGCAGTACATTACGCTCGATGTGGTTGAAACATCCAAGGGCGATGACAAATATTTTCATATAAGTGATCGAAGCAAGGGCTTCTATTGGTTTTTCAACTTCGTTATGAAACTTGAGTTCAACCCAAAGCTCGTTGCGGGGGGCGCAAGTGCAATTTATCTTTTGGATGAACCAGGTTCCTACTTACATGCCTTCGCACAGCGCAAACTATGCCAGAAGCTTCGCCAGATATCCGAGAAGAATTGGGTTGCATACTGTACACACTCGCATTACCTTCTTGACCCAGAAATAATCCCAATCAACAGCATTAAAGTAGCCGACAAGGATAAGAACGATCACGTAACCTTAATTCCATTAACAGAATACAGATCGCCGGTTTCGCAAAAGCGCTCAGCCTTACAACCCGTGCTTGATGCCCTGCAAATCAGACCATTTGTATTGGATTTAACTGGTCGACAAAAAACAGTCATTACCGAGGGAATCTACGATTATTTCGCGCTTGAGCTATTTCGGGATAGCAGAAAATTGTCAATTCTCCCGTCCGTCGGGGCGGAGTCGATAAAATACTATATTTCGTTAATGATCGCTTGGCAGATTGACTTTCGGGCTCTTTGGGACAACGACAAAGATGGACGAGAAAGGTACGCTCAAGCAGCGAAGCTCTTTGGAACCGAAATCGAAGTCAAGAACTTACGACTACTGCCCCCAGCTTCCGCGAATAGCAAGCGAATAATCCAAGACCTTTTTGACGGAACCGACCTTGTCAAAATTCGAAGCGAACTGGGCCTTTCTGATACCTGTGCATTCGAGCACACAATACACGCTCTCTTCTATTCGCCGCAGAGAGCAGAATTGGTCGCAGGGATGAGCCAAGTAACCAAACAGAACTTTAAGCAACTGTTCGAGTGCCTATCACTCGACTGAGTCATTTTGTTTCGCGGCATTTCGGCACGACTAAAGTCGTGCCCTGACACAAAGCAGCCGCGGTCCAAGTGCCATTTTGAAACTGGACTTATACGGAAAATCCTAGAAATTCCGCATCAGAAGCCGAGCATCACGGGTTCCATTTCGAGCTTGATGCCGAAACGCGATTGGACGGCGGCGGTGATTTTTGCGGCCAGAGAGAGGACCTCCGCCGAGGTGGCTCCGCCGCGATTGATAAGCGCCAGCGTATGGCGCGAGGAGATGGCGGCCGAACCGAGCGCATAGCCTTTGGCAAAGCCGGATTGCTCGATGAGCCATGCGGCGGGAACCTTGAGCAGACCCTGATTTTCGGCCTCCGACCCGGCGGGAAAGCGCGGCGGGAGCTTTCCGCTGGAGTCCGCGCTCACGGCGGCGATTTGCTGGAACTGCTCCTCGCTAACCAGGGGATTCTTGAAGAAGCTTCCCGCGCTGCGGCAATCCGGGTCGCCTTCGACCATCAACATTCCCTTGGACTGGCGGACGCGACGCACCAAGGCCGCGACTTCGGCAAGGCTCGGTTCCCCGCCCGCTTCTTCCAGCGCGCGTTGCAACCCGGCATAGCGCACGGTGGGCGCTCCGCCGGGAGTGAGTCGGTAGTCAACGCGCGTGACGACGTAGCGCTCGCGGTCAACGGAGTTGAAACGGCTGCGGCGATAGGCGAAACCGCACTCGGCGGCGGAAAACTCGACGAAGCCATACGCTTGAAGATCGAAGGCGCGAACCCGCTCAATGGCCGAGGCGGCCTCCTGCCCGTAAGCGCCGACATTCTGCACGGGCGTGCCACCAACCGTGCCGGGAATGCCCGCCAGACACTCGATGCCCGCGCAATTGTCCTGAACCGTGCGCTCGACAAAGGCATCCCATTCCTCGCCGGCGGCGGCCTGATAGAGGACCTGGCCGGACGCGTCCGCTGAAGAAGATTGCTCCGGGGCTAAAGCCCCTGTCGTTTGTATGGGCTTAATGTACGGGCTAAAGCCCGTACCCTTCACCGCGATGAGTTCACGGTCAGATTGTGGCACAAGAATGCCGCGCACGGCCACGCGCAAAACGAGGCCATTGAATCCGGCATCGGAGACCAACAGATTGCTGCCGCCGCCGAGCACAAACAGCGCCACGCCGCGCTCGCCCGCCCAGGTCGCGGCCTCGGCAATCTCGTCTTCGCTCACAGCCTCGACAAACCAACGCGCGGGGCCGCCGATGCCAAAGGTTGTGAAGGGCGCCAGCGGCTTGTTTTCTTCGATAAGCATCGGTTTCAGGCTACACCACGGAATGAATCGGGGTCACTCGGTCCCGGTGGATTTAAGCAGCTTCTGCACCTTGCTGTGCTTGACCGAATAGGTGAAATAGACGACCAGTCCGATGACCAGCCAGATAATCAGGCGAGCCCAGTTTTCCCATCCCAGAGAGCACATCAGGTAGCCATTGACCAGAATGCCCAGCGCGGGCACAACCGGCAACCAGCCCTTGCAGAAGATGCCCGGCGTATGGAATGGCCTGGGCTGATCGGGCGCTTTGATGCGCAGCACGATGATGGAGACACAAACCATGAGGAAAGCCAGCAGGGTGCCGATGTTGACCATCTTGCCGATCATGTCGATGGGGGTCAACGAGCCAACGCCGGCAGCCAGCAGGCCGACCAGAATGGTGTTCTTCCAGGGAGTGTGGAATTTGGGGTGGATGGCGCCGAAAAACTTTTTGGGCAGCAGGCCGTCGGAGGCCATGGCGTACAGAACGCGGGTTTGACCGATAAGCATGACGAGCATGACGGAAGTGAGGCCGGCCAGCGCGCCGCAGGTGATGATGTTGGAGGCCCAATAGATGTTGTGGTCGAGAAACGCATAAGTGATGGGCGCGCCGATGTTGACCAACTGCCAGGGAACCATGCCGGTAAGCACGGCGGCAATGCCAATATAAAGCACGGTGCAGATGGTGAGCGAGGCGATAATGCCGATGGGCAGATCGCGCTGCGGATTCTTGGCCTCCTGCGCGGTGGTCGAAACCGCGTCAAAGCCAATGTAGGCGAAGAAGATGTAGCCCGCCGCGGTGCCAATGCCGGCAAAGCCCATGGGAGCAAAGCTGTGCCAGTCATGGCCCCAGTTGGCGGGATGCACGTAGTGCGCGCCAAAGAACAGCACGAACAGCACCACCGCAACCTTGAGAATGACGATTCCCGTGTTGAACTTGGCGCTCTGCTTGATGCCAACCACCAGGATCGCGGTAATGAGCATGGCGATCAGAAAGGCCGGCAGGTTGAAGCCAAACTCCATACCGAAGAAGTGCGGCGCGTTCAGCAACTGATGGGCGCGAGCCATAATCGCCGCGGAAGGAGAAGCAAGCACGCCCTGCAGCGCATTCAGAAACCCCTGGGACCCGGAGATCAATTCAGGATGCGTTCTGGCCAGCAGTTCGCGGGCCGCCGTCTCCTTGGCCACGGAAAGCCCGGTCCAGTGGTCGTAACTGATCCAGAGCGGCAATTTGATGCCGAACATTTTAAGAAATTCGATGAAATAGGAAGACCATCCGGAGCTGACCGTGCTGGCGCCCATGGCATACTCGAGCGTCAAATCCCAACCGATGATCCAGGCGAAGATTTCACCCAGCGTGGCGTAGGAATAGGTGTAAGCCGAGCCAGCCAGCGGAATCATGGCGGCAAACTCTGCATAGCAGAGTCCCGCGAAGGCGCATCCCAGGCCGGAAAGAACGAAGGAGAGCATCAGTCCGGGACCGGCGTAGTGAGCGCCCAGGCCCGCCATCACAAAGATGCCCGCGCCGATGACCGCGCCCACGCCAAGCGCCGTCAGCGAGACCGGACCAAGCGCCCGCTCGAGGTGATTCTCCCCTTCCTCCTGCGCTTCGGAAACAATATGGCTGAGGGGCTTGCGCCGGAAAAGATCTACCATGCGAGTAAGCTACTCCTTCATTTTCAAGTTGGATGGAACTTGCTTTTTCCGCAGGGACCAAAAGAGATAAACAGGAATGCCGAGCAAAACCAAGACCAAGCCCGGCCATGTGTATTGGGGCTTATAGCGTAATAATACGACACAAATCCATGCCGCTATTCCGATATAAATCGCCGGAAGCACCGGGTAGCCGAGCGCTTTGTAAGGCCGCGGCGCGTCCGGGCGCTTGCGTCGCAAAACGAAAAGGCCAACGATAGTGAGAATGTAAAAAACCAGCACGGCGAAGATGATGTAGTCCAGCAATTGGCTGTAAGAGCCAGAGACACACAGCACCGTGGCCCATGCGGCCTGCACCAGCAAGCCCGTGGCGGGAGTCTTGAAGCGCGGATGCAGCTTGCCCACGGATTTGAAGAAAAGACCGTCCCGGCTCATGGCGTAGTAGACGCGCGCGCCAGCCAGCGACATTCCGTTGACACAGCCGAAGGTGGAAATCAGAATGGCCGCGGCCATCAGATAAGCGCCGCCGGAGTGAAAAACCGGCTCCAGAGCCGCCGTGGCCACGCGATCTTCCGTTGCAAACTGGATGCCGCGCGCCATCACCGTCGCGCCGTGCGGGTCGCCGTGCAGCGGAAGAACCAACAGATAGCCCAGCGACACAAGGAAATAGACTACCAGCACAAAGCCCGTGCCCAGAATCAGCGAGAGCGGAATGTTGCGCCTGGGATTCTTAACCTCGCCAGCCGTGAAGGTGATGTTATTCCAGGCATCGGAGGAAAACAGCGAACCGACCTGCACCACGGCCAGAATCACCAGCGCGTTCACCAGCACCGTCGGGCCGCCCACACCCACCTGAACCGGGTGCAGCGAACTCCAGCCGGCATTCGTCCAGAAATGCGCGCCGAAGTTGGCCGCCAAAGCCGTGGCGTTGCGGCCCACGGTGAAGGCCAGCAGAATCAAGACCGCCAGCGACAGCGCCTTGGCCGTGGTAAAAACATCCTGAATCAACGCGCCCAGCTTCACGCCGAAGATGTTCACAACGGCCAGAAAGATAACGACTGCGATGGCCGTCAGATTGGCCGTGTTGACGCCGATCTCCATGTTGCCCAGCACCATCGGCCCCACCCGCAGCGCGGGAACATGAGCGATGTGCCACAACCAATGGGAAGACGAGACCACGGGAAAAAAGACGCCGAGAAACTTGGCAAAGGCGGCAGCGACCGCGGCCAGCGTGCCGGTCTGAATGACGAGGAAGAGCGTCCAACCGTAAAGAAACCCCCACAAAGGCCCCAGCGACTCGCGCAGGTAGACGTACTGGCCGCCGGCTTTGGGCATCATGGCCGCCAGTTCGCCGTAGCAGAGCGCGCCAATGATGGTCAGAATGGCCGTCACCACCCAAGCGGCCAGAAAAAGCGCCGGAGAACCGACACCACGGGCAATGTCCGCATCGACGATAAAGATGCCGGAGCCAATCATCGATCCGACGACCAGCGCGGTCGAACTGAAAAGCCCGAGACTCTGCACGAGCCGGGGCGCGCTGGCTGAAGCGTCTGTCGCGGCAATGGAATCTGAAGTCGTCAATTGAAAAATTCTTACCAGGTTTTGGAGTAAATCTCTTTTCTTATGCTAATGTGCGCAGGATCAAGACGGTATATGGAATTCGACACATTGAGGAACCTCTGAATAAGTTGATGTCTTGAAGGGTACGGGCTTTAGCCCGTACATAAAATCCGCAAAATCAGCGGGGCTTTACAGGCTGCGGAAAAACTCGCTGTTTTGAAAGGGCACGACTTTAGTCGTGCCGTAAGTCGCTTGGAATCAATGCGGGCTTTAGCCCCTGAGGGATGCTCCCGTCAATCTTCACCGGAAACAAGCCTTTTTCCGCAGCCTGTTTAACCCCAGAGGGAATGCGAATTGTGAAAAGGCCACTTGTTCAGAGGTTCCCTAGAGCATTTTCACAGTTAGTGTGATGTCATGGGTGCCCCACCCTCGCCACGTTTTTGTTCTTGTGGCTAGGGTGGGATAGCAGGATCCCTGCATTACAGAAACTGTGAAAATGCTCTAAGATTCTCCCTGGATGACGCTTCTCCGCGTGTTGAGCGAAACAGACGGGAAGCCACAGTTACCGCAGCTCGGCCAGCCATTTGCGGAACTCGGCGGCAGGGTCGGGCTGGCGGAAGAGCGCTCCGGCAATCGCCACGAGAGTGGCTCCGGCAGCCAGCGCGGCGGGAGCCGTCGACAGCGTAATGCCGCCAATCGCCACCAGCACGGGGCCGGGACCAGCAAGCTGGCGCAGATGGCGCACGCCGCCCATGCCTATGGGAGGCGCGGAAACCTGCTTGGTGCGCGTGGGAAAAACCACGCCGATAGAAAAATAATCCGCCGGAGAGGCCAGAATTCCCGGCACGAACGCCGCTCCGCCGCCAAAGGTGCCGATGATTTTGCCGGCCCCGAGCCGTTGCCGCGCCTGGGCCGGAGTGGCGTCGCCCGCGTCCACATGAACCCCGTCAAAGCCGGTCTTTTCAACCAGATCGACCCTGTCATCCAGAATCAGCCGGACCTGTCCGGCTGGCAGCGCCGCGCGGAGAATCTCCGCGTCGGCCAGCAGTTCGGCCTCCGCGCCGGTTTTGTTGCGGTATTCAAGCAGCGTCACGCCAGCCTCAGCCAGCGAGCCGCCCAGACGCCTTAGAAATTCAGCGCGCCCCGTGGCGGGAATGAACGAAACATCGAGGATGGGATAGATTTTGGGAAACGTGAAAGGCATGGAATCAGGATAGACCCTGGAAAAGCGAAGAAGCAGGGACTAAAGCATTTCTCCTTTAGGTATAGAGTTTGGGTGCAGGGTGCCCCATCCATTTCCGCGTCTTTTGCGGAAATGGGTGGGATACAATGTCACTGTTTTCTTGCCGGATCAATAGTTCCCTGCCTCTCTAGTGCTCGTCCGCCGAGGGGCCATAAGCACCGGGGATGGGCTTATTGAGCAGGCGGAGATAGACGCCCAACTGAGCACGGTGATGGATCATGTGGTTGACGACGCAACTGCGCCAAACCCGATACTTCAAATCGTCAATCCAGGCCTGGGCGCCAGCCACAAACTTCCAATTCTCTTCCCATTTTTTGGATTCAAACTTGGCCAGCGCCGCCTTGGCCTCGGCCACCTCGCGGTCAAATTGCTCGAGCATCGCAGCCTTGGACGCGATGACATAAGACACGCCCGTGTGCTCCAGCTTGTTCGTGGTCAGCACAGAAACCGCCCACTTGCCTGCGAGTTCCGCGACATGTCCGGCCAAGCGGCCCAGGGTCATCGATTTGGCGTGGGGCTTCCAGGTGAAATCGGCGTCAGCCGGAATCGCCTCAAGCATTTTGCGGGTCTTGGCGGCCTCGCTGTCGTACTCGGCAATCAGTTCCTTTTGCAAATCCATTCAGCAACCTCCTGTGTTCCGTAGTCAGCATAGAGCATTTTCGGAATTGGTGTAGACCGAAAGCACGATACCAAGTGGCTTTTCTCAACGGGGTCCCCAAGGACTGGTTTTCGTCCGTGGGGTGGAAGAAAAAGCCACCTTTCGCTGCTCTCAAAAAGTCTAGGAAGCCTCTGAATAAGTTGATGTTTTGAAGGGTACGGGCTTTAGCCCGTACATAAAACCCGCAAAATCAGCGAGGCTTTAGCCCCCGAGGGAATCGGATTTTGAAAAGGCCACTTGTTCAGAGCTTCCCTAAATACTGTCAGGGTGCCCCATCCATTTCCGCGTTTTTTGCGGAAATGGGTGGGAAACAATGTCACTGTTTTCTTGCCGGATCAATAGGGTTTGCAACAGTCTCAGTTGTTTGCAGATCATTTTGCCGCGTCGTCGCACAATAATACTTAAAGCATTTCTCCTTTAGGTACAGAGTTTGGGTGCCCCACCCTCGCCGCGTATTTGTTTTTGCGGCTAGGGTGGGATTCCTCAACACTATCAGGAGAAATGGTCTAACTCCTTGTCCTGGACGATTTTGCAGGCAACTCCTTTGTTTTGACGATTTTACAGCGGAATACTGTCTGTAAGCTAATGAAAACAAGTATTTTATTCCCAAAATACGGGTGGGGGTAGGTCGTATAAAGCATTTCTCCTTTAGGTAGAGAGTTCGGGTGCCCCACCCTCGCCGCGTATTTGTTTTTGCGGCTAGGGTGGGATGCCTCTACACCATCAGGAGAAATGCTCTAACTCCTTATCCTGGAATATTTTGCGGGCAACTCCTTTGTTTTGACGATTTTACAGCGGAATGCTGTCTGTAAGCCAATGGAAACAAGTATTTTATGCCTAAAATACGGGTGGGGGGGTAGGTCGTATAAAGCATTTCTCCCTTAGGTATAGAGTTCGGGTGCCCCACCCTCGCCGCGTATTTGTTTTTGCGGCTAGGGCAAATTCAGAATTAGTGTAGGGGAAGTTGATGCGGCAATCGCCGTTTTCCTCAAGAAAACGGCATCCGCGCACTATTTCTGACCGCACAGTATTTCTGAATTTGCTCTCTAGGGTGGGATTCCTCTACACCATCAGGAGAAATGCTCTAGAACGCCGCTACGCCCTCGGAGCAAGCCATAACGCCGAAGGGGCAGCGGAACCCGTAATGCCGGTTTCCAAGTAATTTTGCAAGCGGCTCTGTATTTCGAAAATGCTCTAGTCGATTCGAGCCGGGAAAGAGGCATTTCCAAAGGCGGAACATTGGGCCCCCACGCTTTACCGATGGGAGTCGTGGTTCCCACCCTAGGCGCAAGAACAAAAACGCGCCGAGGGTGGGGCACCCGGCAGTTTCGGGAAGCCGCCCTATCCCTTCTTGGGAAGCTTCAGCCCCAGTTCGCGCATGGCTATTTGCAGATCGGCCCAGGCTTCCTTCTTCTGGCGTGGGTCACGCAGCAGATACGCCGGATGATAGGTGACGATGAGCTGCGCGCCGCGGTAGGCGTGAAGACGGCCGCGCAGGGCGGCCAGCGGCTGCCGCAGGCCGAAAAGGCAGGTGGCCGCCGTGGCTCCCAGGGCAACCAGCACCTGCGGGCGAATCACGTCAATCTGGCGGAAGAGAAACGGCGAGCAGATGGCCATCTCTTCCGGCGCGGGAACGCGGTTGCCGGGCGGACGGCACTTGACCACGTTGGCAATGTAGACCTGCTCACGCTTGAGTCCCATGGCGGCAATCATGTTGTTGAGCAACTGGCCTGCACGGCCCACGAAGGGCAAACCCTGCGCGTCCTCGTCGGCTCCGGGGCCTTCGCCCACAAACATCAGGCGGGCCGAGGGTGAGCCGTCGCCAAAGACGAGTTTGTTGCGCCCCTTGTGGAGGGGGCAGCGGGTGCAGTCGCCAATCTCGTCACGAATAAGCTGAAGAGCGGCGGCGCGTTCGGCCACGGGGACCTCGGCGGCCACCTGCGGTGGAGGAATGGGAATTGCTCTGCGGGGCGAAATGGAATTGTCCTCCTGAAAAATGGCTGGCTGAGGTACGGAAGCCGGTTCTGGCGCGTGGTCTCTTACCCCTTCCGCAGAAAAACGCGGAATGGATGGGGCACCCGGCTTCCCTGTCTCCGAATCAAGAACTGGAGCGCTCGGCTCTTCGACCCGCGCGGCGGCAAGCTGCGCGGCCAGCAATGGATCGACGGGGCGGCGATAGAACTCGGCGAGGCCCAGATCGCGGTAAAAGCGGACGCGGGCCAAAACGGCTTCACGGGTTGCGGAATCGAGCGATGGCGTCAATGCTGCCTACTCCACAATTAGCTGGTGTCTGCCAGTGACCGGCGCGGTTTCATCCAGCACGCGATCCTGCCGGTGCTTCTGATCTTCACCCTCGTCCAACTCCACAACAACGGAACTCGGACGGCGGAGGGCGAGAATCTCGTCGAGGATGCGGTCGGCAAGCGAACGCTTGGACATCTTGGGCAGCTCTATGGCAGTCGAAAGCGTGAGAAAGGTGGCCGCATTGTTATCCGCGTCGAAACCGATGTCCTGGCCGCTCACGTCGTTGACCACAATGGCGTCAGCGCCCTTGGCCAGCAGCTTGGCGCGGCCATTTTCCATGCGGTTCTCAGTCTCGGCGGCAAAGCCGACAATCAACTGGCCCGGACGGCGGCGGCGCACCACTTCGGCCAGAATATCCTCAGTGGGTTCCAACTCCAGGGTGAGCGGCCCGCAGCGCTTGAGTTTTTGCCCGGAGACCGTAACCGCGCGGTAGTCGGCCACGGCGGCGGCCTTAATGACCAGAGTGGCTTCGGCCATGCGCTCCAGCACGGCTTGGCGCATCTCTTCCGCGGTGGTGATCCTCATCAGTTCGCAGTGTACGGGCGCGTGCAGCGCCGATGGCCCGCTGATGAGTATGACTTTGGCTCCGCGGCTCTCAGCGGCTTCAGCCAGCGCATAGCCCATTTTGCCGCTGGAACGGTTTCCGAGATAGCGCACCGGGTCAAGAGCCTCACGCGTGCCGCCAGCGGTAACCAGCACCACTTCGCCGGCCAGATCGTGATGACGGCCCAAGGCGTTCAGCACGGCTTCAGCAATGGCCTCCGGCTCGGCCATGCGCCCCACGCCCACCGTGCCGCAGGCCAGTTCACCCGTGCCCGGTTCGATGATGCGCACGCCGCGCTGGCGCAGGATGTCCAGATTCGCCTGCGTGGCCGGATGCTCCCACATGTTCGTGTTCATGGCGGGAGCCACCAGCACCGGCGCTTGCGTAGCCAGGTAGAGCGTGCTGATGAAATCGTCGGCAATGCCGTGGGCGAATTTGGCCAGGATGTTGGCTGTGGCCGGGGCGACGACTACAGCGTCAGCCCACTGCGCCTCGCTGATGTGCTCAATCGCGGCGTCGTAGGTGTTTCCCGTCTCTTCCCACAGGCCGGTAATAACCTTATGGCCGGTAAGCGCGGCAAAGGTAAGCGGCTGAACGAATTTACAAGCCGCCTCGGTCATCACCACATGAACTTCGAGGGCTTGGCGCTCCAGCGCGCGCACCAGTTCGGCCGCCTTGTACGCCGCAATTCCGCCCGTGACACAAACCGTAACTCTCATGGCTAGATTGTAGACGGTTTCGGGATCAGAGAGCAGGAGTCAGTGGTCAACTGGCCAGGATGGGAACGTCCGGGCCTTCCACCGGCGGCTTGACCACGGGCGCGTCTCTCTTGACGTATGCGATCTTGCCAGCCTCAATCTCATCCTGGGCGATGCGGCAGGGTTTATTGGACTGGGTGGCGATCAGGGCATGGGAACCCTGCTGCAACTGGCGGGCGCGGCGCGCGGCCACCAGGACCTTGCGGTAGTTCGAGTCGAAGCCGGTTTCAAGCGTCATCGGAACCCTCACTGGTTGTTCTGGGAGCCTTCCTTGCCGGAACTCTCCCGATCCTCATCCTCGTCCTCGGAGTCCTCGTCATCGGAATCCTCCGCAAAGCTCATTTGCCGCGTGCCGGAGGAATTGAGAATTCCAAAGCTCTCCAGCACGGGCTTCATCCGCTCCTGCGAATTGATTTGCAGGCAGCCGGCCGCCACCTCCAGCACACGGCGCGAACGAAAGGCAATCGGCTCGTCATTGCGATAGAAACGTTCCGCCTGCACAATGGCTTCCAGTTGCGCTACCGCCCGGTCCAACACATCATTGACCAAAATATAGCCGTATTCGCGATAATTCTCAATCTCCTTGCTGGCTTCAGAGAGACGGCGGTAGACCTCAGCCTCGTTGACGACGCCCTCGGCGCGGCTGCGGTTGCGCAGGCGGGTGCGCAGCACCTTCGGGTTGGGCGGCAGAACAAAGATGCTGACCGCCTCGGGCATGGAGGCGCGCACCTGCGCGGCGCCCTGCACATCAATGTCGAGCAGCAGATCGTGGCCGTCGCGGCGGGCCTGCTCGAGCGACGAGCGCGCCGTGCCGTAGTAGTTGCCAAAGACTTCAGCGTGCTCCATAAACTCGCCGGCGGCAATCATCCGCTCGAACTCACCGCGGGTGGTGAAGTGGTATTCGCGCCCGTCCTCCTCGGAGCCGCGCGGGGCGCGCGTCGTCCAGGAAATGGAAAACTCGATGCCGCTCAACTGCTTGCGCACCTCGTTGACCAGAGTGCTTTTGCCCGAGCCCGAGGGCGCCGAAATAATGAAAAGAATTCCTGCCATGATCTGATTATCCTCTGAAGCAGTGGACAGTGAACAGTGATCAGTAATCAGACAATGCTCCACAGCCTCAGCGATAAGTCGGGCAGCCTTGAACTGACCCGATCCGCTCGGATTGCCTCAAACAAAGCTGTTCACTGTCCACTGACCACTGCATTCTCACTCCACGTTCTGAATCTGTTCGCGCGCCTTTTCAATCTCCGCTTTCATGGCCAGCCCCAGCTCGGTGATGCGGGTTCCCTGGCCGCCGATGCCGCCGGTCTTCGACAGCAGCGTGTTGGCTTCGCGGTTCATCTCCTGCAACAGGAAGTCAAGCTTTTTGCCGGCTTCGCCGCCGGCTTGCAGCAATTCGCGGAAGTGGCCGATGTGGGTTTTCATGCGGGCCAGTTCCTCGGCGATGTCGCTGCGGTCGACGAAGACGGCAACCTCCTCGAGCAGCCGCTGGCGGTTGAACTCCGGGCCGGTGGCCGCTTCAAGCCGCTGCGTGAGCCGGTTCCGGTATTGCGCTTCGACCTCGGGACGCAGCACCTCGACACCGGCTGTGGATTCCGCCAGGCGGTCCAGCGTGGCAGAGAGAATCGCTTTGAGCGCCTCGCCCTCCCGCGCGCGCATCGTCTTCAGCTCTTCAAGCAGCGGCGCAATCTCTCGCCGCACGCTTTCGGTCAGCAAAGCCTGCTCCTCTTCGCTGTTCGAGCGGTTCTCGTTCTGCAGCGCTCCGGGTAGGCGCAGAATGGCGTTCAAATCCGGCTGGCCATCGAGTTCATGCTCCTCGCGCGCGGCGGCAAAGGCCGCCAGATAGTTGCCGACCAATTCCCGGTTGTAGCCGACCGTTGGCTGGCTGGAGTGATCGATGGAAAGCGTCAGATCCACATGGCCACGCACCAGATTTTCCTTGAGCGCCCGGCGCAACTCCATTTCCAGCGCATCCAGTCCCGAAGGCAGGCGGAACTGCACGTCCAAAAAGCGGTGATTCACGCTTTTGAGGCTGAGCGTGTAACTCAACTGCCCATCATTGGAAAGCGGAACGCGCACCTGGACGCGCGCAAACCCGGTCATCGAATAAATTGGCATTCTGATCTTCCCCTCGTTCCCTGCTCTCTTATTGATCCAGCCCAAAAGATTTGCATCGTGCTTCCCCACCCTAGGCGCAAAAACAAGAACGCGCCGAGGGTGGGGCACCCAGAACTGGAGGGGTAGCCTCCCACATCTGGCGCGATGAAACTGCGCCAGATATGGGGCACCCGCCCCCTAGTCCCTGTTCCCTAATCCCTGTTCCCTAATCCCTGCTCCCTGCTCTTCAGGAATGTCCATGAATTGCAGATGATAAAGCCGTTGATAAGTGGGCGAGGTGGTCAGCAGCTCCTCGTGGGGGCCGATGGCAGTAATGCGCCCGTCCTCGAGCACCGCGATGCGGTTGGCGCGGCGAATGGTGCCCAGCCGGTGGGCAATGACGATGGCCGTGCGCCCCTGCATCAGGTTGACCAGCGCGGCCTGCACCAGCGATTCGCTTTCCGAATCGAGCGCCGAGGTGGCCTCATCAAGGATCAGAATCGGCGCATTCTTCAGGATGGCGCGGGCGATGGCCAGGCGCTGGCGTTCGCCGCCGGAAAGCCGGAAGCCCTTCTCGCCGATCACCGTGTCGTAGCCATGCGGCATGTTCAGAATAAAGTCGTGTGCCAGGGCATGACGGGCGGCCTGTTCGACCACTTTCAAGCTGACTTCCGGCTGGCCGTAGGCGATGTTATTGCGCACCGTGTCGTTGAAGAGAATGGTCTCCTGCGTGACCTGGGCAACCTGGCGGCGCAGAGAGCTGAGCGTCACGTTGCGCAAATCCTGACCGTCGATAACGATGCGGCCCGAGGTCACATCAAAGAAGCGCGGAATCAGATTGACCAGCGTGGACTTGCCCGCGCCGCTGGGGCCAACCAGCGCCAGCACTTCGCCGGCATGAATATCCAGATCGACGTGATGCAGAATCTGGTGCTCGCCCTCATCCGTTGAATAAGAAAAACTCACATTTTCAAACTGAATAGCTATTTTGAAGCCCTTCAGAACAACCGCGCGCGGCTTCTCCTTCACGTCGTCCTCAGTGTCGAAAAAGCCGAAGATGGATGACGAGGCGCCCATGGCCTGCTGAAAGCTGTTGTAGAAATAAGCGAACTTGCGCACCGGATCGTAGAGCTTGAAGAGCAGGATGATGAAAGCGCCGAACAGGCCCATGGTCATGCGCCCGTGGAGAATTTCATTGCGCCCGATAAACAGAAACATGGCGATGGCAATGGCGCCGATGAAGTCCATCAAGGGCGAACTGATCGACTGAATGCGCACGTTGCGCAGGTTGGCGCGGAAGAGACGGGTGGCCGCATTCTTGAAGCGGAGAATCTCCCACAGCTCCGTATTGAATGCCTTCACAATGCGGTGGCCGGTAACGGTTTCATGCAGAATATTCTGTATTTCAGCGAGTTTGTCCTGGCCGGTGCGGGTGCGGGTGCGCACTTCACTGCCGATCTTGCGCGCGGAGGTCACCACAACGGGAATGAACAGCAGTAGCGCCCAACTGAGGCGTCCGCCCAGATAAATGACAAAAACCATGCCGACGGCGAAGGTAAAGAACTGCTGGAGGAACTCGCCGATGACCGAGCTGACCGCAACCTGCACGCGGTCCACATCGTTGATGAGCGTCGAAAGGATGGTGCCGGTGGCGTGCTTGTGAAAGAAGCTGGCCGACCGCCGCAGCGTGGCTTCATAGAGCTGGTTGCGCAGGTCGGTAATGAGGCCAAAGCCCGCGTAATTCACCAGGTAGGTGCCCAGGTAATCGCAGATTCCCTTGAACAGGGTGGAAAGCACCAGGGCAAAGGCCACGACCGTCCAGGCATTGTGCATGTGCACAAAAGGGGGAACCAGAAGCCGCAAATCAAAATGCCATGCGTTCTTGGCCAAGCCAAGGATGATGGGGCCTTCGGGCGCATCCGGCCTCAGGACCTGATCGAAGATGGGTTGAAGGAGCAGAACGCGAAAAGTATCGAGCGCGCCCACCACGGCCAAAAGCAGCACGCCCGGCAACCATTGCAGCAGGTAGGGCAACCCGTAGCGCATCAGGCGCAGGAATTTTTTCATACCGGTTGTCCCGTCTGGCAGGCAAAAAGCCTCATGGCGGCATTATATCCGGCCAGCGCGGCCGCTGTTCTTGCTTGTATTTACAGAGGGAGCATGGGCCTTCAGGCCACTGAAAAGCAGGCGCATAAGCAATCCGAGGGCTTGAACCCCGGGCCGTTTGTTCGCAGCCGAAACAATGTCCGCGCCTGAAGGCGCATCAATCAGGATGCTCCCTGTTCAGGAGCCTGAAGGCTCCTGCTCCCTCCGCTGCCCTCTGCCGCGAATCGCAATTCAACTCCAGAAACATTTAGAATGGTCTCTGACGCATATCGTCTGCGCCGGTTCGCCGGCGGGAAAGCACGTATTTAATGCAACGCTGGTCAAAACTGTTTATTCCTACTCTGCGCGAGGCTCCGGCGGACGCCGAAGTGCCCAGCCACAAGTTTCTGGTCCGCGGCGGCTATATTCGCCAGCTCGGCGCGGGCATCTACAACTACCTCTTCCTGGCGCAGCGGTCGATCAACAAGATCATCGCCATCGTGCGCGAGGAGATGAATACCATCGGGCAGGAGTTCTACCTGCCGGCCCTACTGCCGAAAGAGCCATGGGAGGCCAGCGGCCGCTGGACGGTCATGGGCGAGAACATGTTCCGCATCAGAGACCGCAAGGGCGCCGATCTCTGCCTGGGCATGACCCACGAAGAGATCATGACCACCATCGCCAAGAACGAACTGCGCAGCTACAAGCAGTTGCCGCAGATCTGGTATCAGATTCAGAGCAAATTCCGCGACGAGCCGCGGCCCAAATCGGGCCTGCTGCGCGTGCGCCAGTTCACGATGAAAGACAGCTACTCCTTCGACATCGATAAAGCCGGCCTGGACAAGAGCTTCGCGCTGCACGACGCTGTTTATCGCCGGATTTTTGCGCGCTGCGGACTGAAGTTTGAGGCCGTCGAGGCCGATTCAGGTTCCATGGGCGGTTCGCAATCGCAGGAGTTCATGGTCTACACCGACGCGGGCGAGGACCTGATTGCAAGCTGTCCGGTCTGCGGCTACGCGGCCAATACCGAGAAAGCCGTTTCCCGGCTTGATCCGGTCACGGATTTGGAACCAACAGGAGACGGCAAGCCGGAGTTGATTTCGACGCCCGGCATGGGCGCGATTGCCGACATTGCGGCCTTCCTCAAGATGCAGCCCGCCAACGACATCAAGTGTGTGGCTTACATGGCTGATTTTCTCGGGTCTAATGGTGTGGCTAGAATTCCAGTGATTAGTTTTCTTCGTGGTGATCATTTTCTGAATGAAACAAAGCTCAGTGCCCTTATTCAAGCTGGAGCAATCAATCTTATGGAACCAGCGGATATTGAAAAGACTTTCAATGCTCCGGCCGGTTTCCTCGGACCGATTGGGCTTCAGCCAATAGATGAAGCTAATCTTGCTTTTCTCCAGCAGCATGGGTTGTTGCCGAAGTCGGTTGCTGGCGAGGAGCACAAGCCACCGATTGAAGCGGTCAAAACTTTGCGCGCATACCATAAACATCCGATTATCGTCATCGACAAGACGCTGGAAGGCCGCAAAAACATGGTTGCCGGAGCCAACAAGCTCGACTATCACTATCGCAACGTCACGCCGGGCAAGGATTTCGCGTGGACGCTTTCGGCTGACATCCGCACCGTGAACGAGGGCGAGGGCTGCCCGAAGACGCACGACGGCGTGGCCTGCACGGGCAAGCTGGTGGTCGGCAAAGCGGTTGAAATCGCCCACATCTTCAAGCTCGGCTACAAGTACACGGAGACAATGGGCGCGCGGGTGCTGGACGTGAACGGCAAGGAAGTGACGCCGATCATGGGCAGCTATGGCATCGGCATTGAGCGCCTGCTGACAGCGGCCATCGAGCAGTCGAATGACGAAAAGGGATTCTGGCTATCCGCCTCGATTGCGCCCTTCGCTGTGGTTGTGACGGTGACGGACATGCGCGACGGGCTGCTGGTGGAAACCGGTGAAAAGCTGGCGGCGGAATTCGACGCCGCGCACATTGATGTGCTGCTGGATGACCGGAAAGAGCGCGCGGGCGTCAAATTCAAGGACGCCGACCTGATCGGAATTCCCTACCGCGTCAACGTCGGCAAGAAAACCGCCGAGGGTAAGGTGGAACTGGTAACGCGCTCGACGGGCGCAAGCGTGGATGTGGCGCTGGCTGATCTGCTGGCGCTGGTCAAGGAGCGCATCGAGGAAGATGGACTGCTGGGAGCGGTAGAAGAGTAGATGTAACTGCGAGTTCTCTGACCGCGTGATTTCGTACCACTGAATTCGAGGTATCCCAGGTCTCAAAATCGAGACCTGGGGCACCCAGTATTGGTACAGATAACTGTTCACTGTCCACTGTTTACTGTTTACTGTTTACTGTTTCAAAGGAGCGGCGATGGCGTTGAAAATCAGGATACCAAGTCCCACGGGGGAGCGGCCCTGGAAATCGCTGCTGTTGCGCTGGGGACTGACGGCAATGGGGTCAGCGGCCCTGCTGTTTTTTGTGGTTTTCGCTTTTTACTACATCAAGTATCAGCATGTTGTGGACGAGCGGCTGAAGTCTCCGCTGTTTGCCAACACGGCCAAGATCTACGCCGCGCCGCGCGAGGTGCGTCCGGGACAGAAACTTTCTGTTGATCTGATTGCCAACGAGTTGCGAGAGGCTGGCTACTCGACCGATGGCGCCTCGCAGACTTCCCCGATGGGAACCTTCAGCCAGGGCGCGCAGACCATCAAGGTTCACCCCGGCCCGCAGTCCTATCACGCGCAGGACGGCGCGTCGATCCGCATCAGCGGCTCGGGAGCCGTGCAGTCGATTACCGACGATCATGGGCAGCAACTGGCCAGCTATGAACTGGAGCCGCTGCTGATTACCGGTCTCAGCGACGACGCCAGCCGCAGCAAGCGCCGGCTGCTTACCTATGACGAAATTCCGCCCAATCTGGTTCAGGCGGTGCTGGCCATTGAGGATCGCCGCTTTTTTGAGCACGGCGGCGTGAACTATTGGCGGCTGATCGAGGCCGGAATTCGCGACATCACCACCGGCCAGAAACAGCAGGGTGGCTCCACGCTCACCATGCAGTTGTCGCGAAACTTCTTTCTTTCGCCGGAAAAACACTTCAAGCGGAAACTGATTGAGATCGTCATCACCTTCCAGCTTGAACACCGCTTCACCAAACAGCAGATCTTCGAGATGTACGCCAACGAGATCAACCTGGGCCAACGCGGCAGCTTCTCCATTGACGGCTTCGGCGAGGCCGCGCAGTCCTACTTCGGCAAGGATGTGCGCCAGCTCGATCTGGCCGATTGCGCGCTGCTGGCGGGCATGATTCAGCGGCCCAATTATTTTTCGCCCTTCCGCCACGGCGACCGCGCCATCGACCGCCGCAATCTGGTGCTGGATTCCATGGTGGAAACCGGCGCCATTACCAAGGACCAGGCGGAACAGGCCAAGGCCGAGCCGCTGCATCTGGGGGCGCAGAGCGTGGACGCCAGCGAAGCGCCATACTTTGTTGACCTGGTGCATGACCAGTTGATGCAGAAGCTGGGTGAGCGCGACTTCAACCGCGAGGGCCTGCGCATCTACACCTCGCTCGATCCCGACTTGCAGCGAGAGGCCACGGCGGCGGTCGAATCCACCGTTCACGTGATCGACGAACAGGTTGACAAGCTGCACGCGCATCACAAGCCCGGCGAGACGTACAACTATCCGCAGGTGGCGCTGGTGGCGCTCAATCCGCACACCGGCCAGGTGCTGGCGCTGGTCGGCGGACGCAACTATGGCACCTCGCAGTTGAATCACGCGTTGGCCCGGCGGCCCACCGGTTCGATTTTCAAGCCCTTTGTCTATGCCGCGGCCTTTAACACGGCGGTCGAGGGAACCATGCTTTCGGGCCAGAGCCATCTCTTCTCGCCGGTAACCATGCTCAGCGACGAGCAAACCACCTATGGAGAAGGCACCGCGCAGCAATACACGGCGCACAATTTTGAAGGCGAATACCACAGTCAGGTAACGGCGCGCTATGCGCTGATGCGTTCGCTGAACAACGCCACTATCAGCCTGGCCTCGCTGGTGGGCTTTGACCGCGTGGCGGCGCTGGCCCGCGACTCCGGCATCCGGAGCGCGCGCGGCACGCCCACCGTGGCCATCGGCGCATACGACGCCACGCCGCTCGATATGGCTGGCGCGTATACCGTATTTGCCAACAATGGCTTGCACCTGGACCCCTGGATGCTGGCCAGCGTGCGCACCTCCACCGGCGACATCATCACCGACTTCACGCCCACGTCCAAGCAAGTTCTGGACCCGCGCGTGGCGTATTTGACCACCAGCCTGATGCAGGACGTGCTGCGAGGAGGAACGGGCGCCGGGGTGCGCGGCATGGGCTTCTCCGCTCCCGCAGCCGGCAAGACCGGCACCAGCCATGACGCGTGGTTCGCCGGGTACACGACCAACCTGCTGTGCATCGTCTGGGTGGGCAACGACGACTACACCGACGTGAAGATCGAGGGATCTCGCGCCGCCGCGCCCATCTGGGCGGAATTTATGAAGAGGGCCGTCAAGCTGCCGCAGTACTCCGACACCAACAATTTCTCCGCCCCCGGGGGCATTGAGATCGTCTCCCTCGACAGGATCACCAACCTGCTCATCGATGACTCCTGCCCGGACAGCTACGATGCAGCCTTTCTCGATGGCACCGCACCGACGGAAACCTGCGGCCATGCAAGCGGAAATGTTGACCATCGCAACCTGCTGCAAAAAATCTTTGGCCTGGGAAAAAGCACGAATTAGAGCCTCTTGCAAAATTCGATTGAGATGGCAAGAAGCGTCAGGGCGCGGCTGAAGTCGCGCCCTTTCAAGGCCGGACTTAGAGCATTTCTCCTGATGGTGTTGAGGCATCCCACCCTAGCCGCAAAACAAATACGCGGCGAGGATGGGGCACCCAAACTCTATACCTAAAGGAGAAATGCTTTAGTCAGAAGCTCCAAGAGAGAAAAGCCTTCTTCGGGCTACCCGTGCTTCTTTCCCTTGAGGGATTCAATCTCAATGCGCACGATGGCCGTTTGCGCAAGCATCGGAGCCGGGTAAGTAAATTTTTTCTGCGTGAAGCGGCCAACGATAGCATCGAGCGCGTGCCGCTTCTGCTGCTCGTCCTCGACAAAGACAGCCGCGCCCATGCCGATCACCGTGCGATGGCGCGCTTCAAAGTCGCAGGCTTTATCGCTGGGAATCACCCCGTGGCCGAGCGAAACCTCAAAGCAGACGTGCGGATTCTTTTTGAGGATTTCAATTTTTGTGCCTTGCCGCGCCGAGTGAAAGTACAGCGCATGGCCATCGTAGGCATAAAACAGCGGGACCAGAAAGGGCCGGTCGTCGAGGCTCATTGCCAGGTGCATGACCTTGCCCTCGTATAGAATGGCGTCGATTTCGGCGCGATCCGTAATCGCGCGCTCCCTGCGCCGCACCGGACCGTGCAGATCGATTGCGCGCATCGGTAGAGCTTCGTCCATCGTATTTATCCTCCGCAACTGCAAGTAAAGTTACGCTTCCGGCGGCCCTTGGGGCAACTACGCGCGCCACAAACCGGGACAATTACAATTTGCGTTCCGTCACCAAGCGGGTTGGGCGTCTGGCTTTCGATACGCAGGCCCATCTCTTCGATCTCCATCGGCAGCCAGCGCGGCAGATGATCGCTGATGATCTCCAGCCGCGCGAAAGCGACCGTATCAAAGAACGGAAGCAGTATTTCGCGCGAGACCTGCGGCATGCCGCTCTGCATCAGCTCGATCAGGTTTACGCTGTAGTGGCCGCTGCGCACATCGCCGACCGGCCGGGGAAGAATGACCTCCGGTTCTTCTTTCGGCATGATGCGTTCCTGCTCACTGACCAGTTCAAGTTGTTCTTCAAGCGGGCCGAAAGACTTCCAGACATGGAAGCCCCAGTCCTCAAGAAAAACGCGGAAGATGCCGCGCAACTCGCGCAACAGGAAGACCTCGCACTGCGTAATGGGAGACACGACCGCGCCTAGCGCCTGCTTCATTTCGCTCAGGCTCATGCTGGCATCCAAGCTCAACGGCGCCGCCGAAATTTTTGCCCAGCGGCCGTCTTGCTTTTCGTACACGCAGATCGTGCCCGTCCCCAGGAAACTGCCTATTTCGCCCCGGTCGTCGAGATAAGTAGCAATTCGCATAAGGAGCTCCAACACATCATTCAATGCCGTCACAGTCTGCGCACGAAGCGCTGGCCGCAACCGTGGAATTCATGCCGGTGCGCACTGGAACAGCATAGTGCGCCCGCGTGGTTTCGATGGCCAAAAGGATTTCGATGTAGGCGGGCGGAAGCTTGTTTTGCCGCGCCCCATCGAGAATGCGCGCCATATACGGCTCACTCGGCGGACAAGGAGCATTCAGAACGTCTTTTTTGTAGAGCCGCGCCTCATAGCATTTTCCCTGCGAATCACAAACCTGCACCGGGTAATGAAAATACTGTCCAGCGCCATCGAAACGCGCATCCTGCCAAAGGTCGAGTTGATCCCAGTCGAGAGCGTTCAGCGCGAAGAGCACGCCCCAGAGCTGGCAGCCCCTGGCTTCGATTGCGGTTTCAAGCGCGCCGTCCCACTTCTCGCTGTGACCGTAAAATCCGATCCGGTAATCCCGCAGGCAGGCTGCGCTCACGCGCACCGGATGCGAGCAGCGCTCCTTGATCTGCGCCAGGTTCATATTCGCGCCGTAGGCAAACAAAAGGTTGTTCGAGACGGTTCCACTTGCCTGCCGAATCTGCGATAATTGCGCGCTCATGATTTCATCTCCGGAGTCAAAGGTGCATCGAGAGACCGGCAAAGCCGCCGTGGTTGCGGTGGCTTTACCGCGGAACCCGCCTACCAGACATTCAAGCTCCACTCGCGCTTGTTCTTGTACTCCATGTCGGTAAACAATGCGTTGGCCATCTCCTCGGCCAGCCAGATGGCGCCGGCGTAACCAACGATAGGATGACGGAACATGCCGGCGCGATCATAGGTCGGGAAGCCAACACGCACCATGGGGATCTTGTGGTCAATCGAGGAAAAACGCCCCTTCGAATGGCCGAGAATCAGATCCAGTTCCATTTCGTTGTTCTGCAGCCGGCCCTCCAACTCCCACAGGTCGGCGTTGGTGATGATCTTCATATCCCAGTCGACCTTTTCCTTCAGATCGAGCAGCCGCGGATCGCTCTCGTAGCCGACGTTGTCGTCGCCAAGCAGCAGCAGCATCGGTTTCATTTCAAGATCAATGCAGAACTGCGCCAGACCGATGACCATATCCGGACTACCGTAGATGGCCACCTTCTTTTCCGCAAAGAACATGTGCGTCAGATCGGTAAGCGCATCGATGGCGATGCCGCGTTCCTTGACCAGCGAAGCAGGAATCGGCTTACCGGTAATCTGCTTCAGAGTCTGCAAAAACCTGTCGGTGTTACGGATGCCGATTGGCGTTGGCCCGATGGTTGCGGGCACTTCGAATTCATCTTCGAGATATTGGGCCGCTTTGCTGCCTTCGTACTTGTTGAGCGCGAGCGAGGCCGTTGCGTTGGCCGTCGAGCGCAGGTCTTCAATGGTCGTTTCGCCGTGTGAGACGTGCTGGCCGTCGGGCATCAGCGGCGAATCGAACTCTTCAATTTCAAAGAGCACGGTGGCGTCGATGTCCATCTCCTTCAGCAGATGTTTGAGCGCTGTTACATCGCCAGGATTCACCCATCCCGTAAAGAGATTGAGCTTGCCGTTCGGCTCACTTTTGGTGGCGAAGTATTTCACCAGATCGCGCACCGCCAAGTCATAGCCAGTAATCATGCTACCGGTAAAACTGGGCGCATGAATCGGCACAAGGTATACCTCGCGCCCGGCATACTTCTCCTTGAGCAGACCATTATTGAGCTTGACGACAAGCCCGTCAATGTCATCTCCGATGATCTCCGTTGAACACGTAGTAATGATGGGCACAACCTTGATGTGCGGATAGCGCTTCAAGAGAACGTCAACCGCTTCTTCGGCGCGATTCAAGCCGCCGAAGACCGCTCCCTCTTCATGCAATGACGAGGATGCCAGTTCAAAGCTTTCCTTGAAGTGCTGCGAAAAGATCAATCGCACAAACATTACGCATCCCTGGCCGCCGTGCACGATGGCGATGCAGTCCTTGATGCCGATACTGGCAAACTGCGCTCCTGCCGGCTGGCAGGTAAAGATGGGGTTGATAATGCCGGCGCGCTTCCGCGCCATGATTTCGCAGGCCATAAGCTCTCCTTAGTAGTGCTCGTCGGTAAGTTCCTTATTGAGCGATCCGGTAATGGTCTGGTAGTCCACCTTTTCGCGCACTCTCTGCATCACCGCGGCAATCCCGGCATTGTCCATCACGTTGATCCACGGAAAGTTCCTGCGGTAGTTGCGCGCCAGCACCACGGCGTCAACCCAGTAACAACGATCAAGCCGTTCGGTCGGTTCTTTGTTCTCCTCGCAGAGAATCTCCTTGGTCATGGTCAGAATCTCTCGATTCTGTCGTTCCCTATCCCAGGTGCGTGAATGGAATTGCCACAGGCAATTCTTCATGATGAAGTTGACGAGTTGATCGGCTTGAGCGTCGACACCGGTTGCATCCACAGTTGTTTCCATAGCCGTCTCTCCTAGGCAATCTGCCGTAGCTTGCCCTGCTTCATGTAGGGGTAGTCCTCGGCGGTTTTGGCGCGCAACGCCGGCATAACATCAAACTGGCCGGTGTACTGGCGCAGATTCGGATCATTGGCCACTTCTGGCACAAGCTTTGTGTCGGATAACATGCGGCGCGTCTCGAAGCTGGCGCCCATGTCAATCTCGTCCTTGCTGATGTCAACCATTGCCAACTGATGCACCGGCGAGTAAATGGCGTCGTAGATGTCTCGTGCGAAACGCACCCAGCCCTCAAAGCCTTTCCACGGCCCGTTGTGATAGCCATGCGCATTCAGGTACGGCACGCGAATCTTCTTGGCAAACTCTCCTGGGCGCTTGCCCGTGAAGATGCAGTCCGGCTTCAGCTTGTACATTGCTTCAAGGCTTTCCAGTTCATTTGGATCGTCAATCGCCAGCGCCCCTTCCTCGGCGCGCGCAATGCCCTTCTCCATGTCGCCCTGGTGGCCGAACTTGGTGTAAACCGAAACCACGTTGACACCCATCTCAGCATGGATTGCATGAGCCCAGTGCCAGAGCTTCGAGCCGCCCGGCCACAGGCAAACACGCTTGCCCATAAGCCGCTGCTTGTACCAATCGAGTTCCGGCTTCCAGCGCGCTGTCTCCTCGGCAATAATCTTCTCGGCGCGATCTTCAATGCCAAAAAACAAACCGATCTTACGCAAGGAATCAGAGAGAGCTTCGAATCCGCAACCGTCGATATCCAGGCGCGGAATGCCGTACTTGACACGCAGTTCATTGCAGAGATATTCGGCGGAGCGAGCGCATTCAAGCACATTCAGATGCGCGCGGTGCATGCCGCGCAGATCGTCGTAGGAGCCGTTGCCGGTAAAGGTCGACAGCACCTGGATGCCCATGCGCTTGAAGTAATCCTGCATGACCTCCTGGTCGCCCTGAATGTTGTACTCACCAACGTAGTTGATTACATAGTCGCTGGTAATTTCCGGTTCCTTGGTCCCGACCTTGTCGTTGAACCAGGCGATGCAGATGGTGTGATGACCGCCTGACTGGCTGGGTCCGCGAAAGCCCGGCGAGTTACAGACAAAGATGTCGACACCCGGCATTTCTTCCATTACTTCCTGCGCGACGGCATTGATGTCATCACCAATCAAAGCCGAGGCGCAGGTCTGGTAGATGCTCATGCGCTTGATGTTAGGAAAAGCCTTAAAGGCCTCGATGATGTTTTTCTTCAGCAATGGTTCGGCGCCGAAGATGACGTTCTTTTCCTTCATGTCAGTGGCGAAGGTGTACTTCAACTGGAAGTTATCGTTGTCACTGATGTAGCGCTTGGTTTGCCAGGTGTCATAGGTGCATCCGATCGGGCCGTGGCTGAGGTGAATCACGTCCTTCATCGGCTGGCCGATGACATGCTTGGCTCCGCAGTAGGCGCATCCACGCTCGGAGAGCGTCCCCGGAATCGTGGCCATATACCCCAACGGAAGCGCGTCGGAGAGTTGCTCGCCTTGCCCCTTGAGCACGGCGTGCTCTTTTCTGGAGGGGATGCACGTGCTGCAATCGAACTCATGATAGGACATCAGTCTGCCTCCTCGTTATCTTGCCGGCAAAGTTATGTTAAACATGCGGTAACTCTGAATTTGCTCTAGTCGGACAATCCGTACTTGACGACCATGGATTCAAGCTGGTCCATCGAAAGCGGCTTCGGAACCACAAAGTTCTTGTTGTCGATGAGTTTCTTTGCCAGGATGCTGTACTCATTCGCCTGATTGGTCGTTTCGTCGTACTCGGTCACAGTCTTCTTGTTAAACTCCGCCTTTTGCACGATATTGTCGCGCGGCACAAAGTGAAGCAACTGCGTGCCGATAGCGTCGGTGAATTCCTCAATGAACTCGCGTTCGCGATCGACCTTGCGGCTGTTGCAGATGACGCCGCCCAGACGCACGCCCGACTGCTTGGCATACTTCACCAGTCCTTTACAGATGTTGTTGGCCGCATAGACGGCCATCATTTCGCCCGAAACAACGATGTAGACTTCCTGCGCCTTGCCATCACGGATCGGCATGGCGAAGCCGCCACAAACCACATCGCCAAGCACATCGTAGAAGACGAAATCCAGATCGTCCGTGTAGGCCTTGTTCGCCTCCATCAGGTTGATGGCGGTAATCACGCCACGCCCGGCACAACCGACGCCCGGCTCGGGACCACCTGACTCCACGCACCGTATGCCGGCATAACCGGTCTTTATCACCTTGTCGTTGGTAATCTTCTCGGCGCCTTGTTCACGCAGCATATCCATCAGCGTCGTCTGCGGTTTGCCGCCCAGAATCAGGCGCGTTGAATCGGCCTTCGGATCACAGCCCTGAATGAAAATCTTTTTGCCGTGGAAGTGCGCCAGGGCCGCCGCCGTGTTTTGTGTCGTGGTCGATTTTCCGATCCCGCCCTTGCCGTAAATTGCGATCTTCCTTGTCATCACTCCTCCTTGGAGTTGAACTGTTCCATCTATCGCGTCAGACTCGCTCACAGGCATGGAAACGAGACGATAGACATCCGGCTTGATGTTTTTGTTCTTGCATCTGGCGCGCCATTCTCCACAAGAAAGTAGCGCGCTGCAAGCAGATTGAGATCATTGAGCTGTAATGTGCTTTGTTTTGTCTAAACTAGAAACAGAATAATTTTGGCAAGGAATCATTTGTCTTTGAGACTTCTTTGTCGAATCCATGCAGAATGCGCGCGGGCAACCTGAGATCTGTTCGTCCACGTACATGTTTCTATGCGATTGTTCGCAACGGTTCTTTTTTTCACTGCGCTGTTTCTATCGCGCGCACAAAAAAAAGACGCGTATCGCAGCGCGCCTTCATGAAAATGAAGAAACTGTCAGCCACACTTGGCAATGCGGTAGTCCTTGTAGTCAATGCCGTACTGCTTCATGCGCAGCCCGAGGATGCGACGAGTCAGACCGAGCATCTGCGCGGCCTCGCTCATATTGCCATCAGAGACCTTCAGCGCGTCGACGATCATCTCATACGCATAGGTGGCAATGCGCGATTCGAAGGTCCCCTTCTGCGCGACCTCGGGCGAGGCCGGCATTTGCAGCGAAGGCGGAAGATCATAGCCATGGATGACACCGTCCTCGACGAGGATCGTGGCTCGCTCAATGACGTTTTCTAGCTCTCGCACATTGCCCGGCCAGTGATAGCACATCAGCATATTAAGCGCCGGCGTCGAAATTCTCTTGATCTCCTTGCCATTGCGCTGGGCATAACGATGCGTAAAGAAGTCGGCCAGGGCGATGATGTCCGCGCCACGTTCGCGCAGAGGCGGAAGTGTAATCGGAAAAACATTCAGGCGGTAGTAGAGATCCTCGCGGAATTCGCGCCGCGCGACCATCTCTTCGAGATTGCGATTGGTGGCGGCCACGATGCGGATGTCGACATGAATCGGCTTGTTGGCGCCAACCCGTTCGAGCGTCTTTTCCTGCAATACGCGCAGCAATTTGGCCTGCGCCGTCAAGGGTAACTCGCCAATCTCGTCCAGAAAGATCGTGCCGCCATCGGCATCCTCGAAACGTCCCTTGCGCACGCTGGTGGCGCCGGTAAACGATCCTTTTTCGTGGCCAAAGAGTTCGCTTTCGATCAGGTTTTCCGGCAGGGCGGCGCAGTTAAACTGCACGAAAGGGCCGCCCGACTCCGCGCCGGAATAATGGATTGCGCTGGCAACCAGTTCCTTACCTACGCCGCTTTCGCCCAGGATCAACACCGTGGTCTTGGTCCTGGCGACCTTCTCGATTAACTTATAGACCTCTTGCATCGCCTTGCAGTTACCGATGATGTTCGACGGGCGATAGCGGTCCTTCAGGGCATCTTGCAGCCGCTGATTCTCACTGAGCAGCTTGGCCCGGTCGATGGTCTCCATCAGATAGAGTTCAACGGCCGGAGCCATCATCGACGCGACCGTGCCGATCAACTCCGCGTCGAGATTGAGAAGCACCTCGTTGTCGTACATTCTTTCAATGCTGATTGTGCCCAGGACCTTGTCGCCGCGCTTGATCGGAGTACAAATGAAGGAAAGCTCGTCATCCTGATCTGTGTGCGTGCGGGTAAGATTCAGGAACTCCTTATCGCTGCCAATGCGCGGAACGACCACGGCCTGCGCGGTTTCAACAACTTTGCCGGTAATGCCCTCGCCGAAGCGATAGACGCCACGCGCTTCCTGCTCTTCGGTAAGCCCAAAGCTCTGATGGATGAAGGTCGTCCCCGTGTGACGGTCGCAGAGGCTGACGGTTCCACGAACCGCGTGCATCTGCTTTTCCATAATGCGCAACAGTATCGGAACCGTATCAACCAAATCGGCACTTTGCGCGAGCACCTGGCTCATCTTATGAATCGAAGGCCAGGCCTGGACGCGGCACTCGCCAGCCAGACATTTCCAGTCGTTATTTGTCGCGCTGTCCATTTGCTTTGCCTCATTGAATTGCTACTGAAGCAGGTCGAGCGTGTACACCCCGGTAATGAAAGATGTGGCAGCATCCTTTCCCGGAATCAGTTGATTCAAGTTCAGAATCTGCTGGCGCCACAGGTTACGCATACGGTGCGAAGGAGAACTTTCCATGGCGCAAACCGCAGAAATCGCTGCTGCATGAATCCGCGGCCTATACGCCAGCAAACGGAATTTCCACAAAAATGCGCGCGGGTCCAGATGCAGTGCTATTCAGTCCACAAAATACGCCGAAGGAAGAGAGGCATGCGGACTGGTGTGTTGCTATAAGTTAGCACGAATAAATTATAGTGTAAAGAGTATATGTGTCGTTTATACGAGAATGCACATGTCTTGTGAAAAGCAGATCAGCCAGTACGATCCTCATGGCATTTTCCCGCGCTGCAGTAGAAGTTCTGTCTGGCCATAAAGCTCAAATCTCCGCCGGAGGCCATCATCCGCAAAGCTTTCTGCACGCTGCCCTCGACAATGCCCACGAAAATCCCATAGTGCGCAAGAATCTTGCGCGGCAGCGGCCCCGCGCCGCCAGCCAGAACCGCAGAGCAATCAAGCAGCAGATCGGCCATTCGCAGCCAGCGCATCGAACCTTCAGCCTAGCGGGAAACCTCGCGAATGCCGACTACTTCGGAAATCGGCATTTATAAAGTAAGACTGCACAGTCTGCCTTCCTATATGCTATAGTTGATCTGTGAGCAAACAAAAGAGCACTTCGAGCAGTATGTCGGCTTTGGCTCTTGCAGGAGAACTCCGTCTTCTCATCAGCCAACTAAGACATCGGATGCGTGAGCAGGTTCATCCGGGTAACGTCACTTGGTCTCAAATATCTGTGATCATCCACATGGAACGCGATGGTCCCGCCACTGTGAGTGATCTGGCACGAGCTGAAGGGGTGCGGCAGCAGTCTATGGGCGCCACAATATCTGCGCTAGAAGAAGCTGGTCTCGTGAAAGGCTCACCCGACCCGGCCGACGGACGGCGAACCATCCTGTCACTCACAGATACTTGCCGGGAACTGATCAAGACCACTCGGGCGGCAAAGGAGGATTGGCTGTTCCGCGCCATCCAAACCGAGCTTTCGTCCGCGGAGCAGGAGAAACTCGCAACTGCCCTGGAACTGCTCAAGCGACTCGCCGACTCGTAGGCAGACCCATGGCGAACTCGTAACCGATCTGTCCCGTCTGGTATGGAGAACTTCATGGCAATCACCGCGCTTGACCCCAAAACCGCTCTTATCCTCATCGATCTGCAAAAAGGCATCGTAGCGTATCCAACCGCTCATCCGGCGGACGAGGTTGTGCGGCACGCCGCTGCACTTGCTGACGCATTCCGCCGCCATGACCTGCCGGTGGTGCTCGTCAACGCCGCTGGTGGAGCACCGGGACGGACGGAGCAGGTTCGCCCACGCGGAGAGTTTCCCGCCGGATGGACCGATCTTGACCCCGAACTCAACCAGCAGCCGGAAGATCATACGGTAACAAAGCGGACCTGGGGAGCATTCACGAACACCGGCCTCGATGAACATCTGAGAAAGCTCGGAGTCACGCAGGTGGTGATCGCCGGGATAGCCACCAGCATTGGCGTCGAATCAACTGCGCGTCAGGCACACGAACTCGGGTTCAACATCACGCTCGCCACCGACGCCATGACCGATATGAGCCTTGACGCCCACAACAACAGCATCACACGCATCTTCCCGCGCCTGGGCGAAACCGGCACAACCTGGGAGATCGTTGCTCTGCTCGACAGCACCCGCGCATGAATGTACCGGCAGAAGACTCGGGTTCGACTATTGATCCAGCAAGAAAACAGTGACATCGTATTCCCACCCATTTCCGCAAAAAACGCGGAAATGGATGGGGCTCCCTGACAGTATTCAGTTGCCGGATCAATAACGAAGAAAAGGAGCGGTTGGCTATGAATTGGATTCACTCTGTGTCTTACTTCTTTGGCGGCGCTTTCCTTGCAAATGCTGTTCCGCATTTTGTGAGCGGCATGATGGGGCACCCCTTTCAAAGTCCCTTTGCGAATCCGCCCGGCGAGGGGTTTTCCTCCTCAACCGTAAATGTGCTTTGGGGATTCTTCAACCTGGTTGTTGGGTATCTGCTTGTCTGCCGTGTTGGAAACTTTGATTTGCGCTCCGCAACGCATATCGTCGCCCTGGGCCTGGGCGTTCTTTTCATCGGTCTGTTCAGTGCGTGGGGCTTCGGACGATTCAACGGCGGCAATTTTCCCGGAGATGCGCGAGGAACTCGGTGAAAGACATTTCCCCCAACCTGTCCAGCGAGAGTGATCGGCTTGATCCGGCAATATGGAAGATATCATCCGTCGTTGTGCTCGGCTCGTTTCTCGCTCAACTCGATGCAACGGTCGTCAATGTTTCTCTCTCGACCCTCGCCGCAGAGTTGCACAGCAACCTTGCGGCAATTCAGTGGGTGACGAGCGGTTATCTGCTGGCGCTGACGCTGATGCTTCCGCTGAACGGCTGGCTGGTGGATCGCATCGGGGCCAAGGCGTTGTATTTGTGGTGCTTCTCGGTATTCACGCTTTCATCGGCTCTATGCGCCTGTTCCTGGTCGGCTGACTCGCTTATCGGGTTCCGCGTGCTGCAAGGGATGAGCGGAGGATTGCTGGCTCCGATGGCGCAGATGATGATGGCGCGCCATGCGCGCAAGCAAATGGTGCGCGTGATGGGCTATGCCGCTGTGCCGATTCTGTTCGCACCGATTCTCGGCCCGGTGATTGCCGGAGCGATTCTGCAATATGCTTCCTGGCGCTGGCTTTTTCTGGTCAATCTTCCAGTCGGCATACTGGCAGTTGTGCTGGCGGTTCTCATCCTGCCCAAAGATCATGAAGAACTGAGGCCGCGGGAACTCGATCTGGTTGGACTGGCACTTTTGTCGCCCGGACTGGTGCTCTTCCTCTATGGCTCGGATCATCTCGGCAATCGTATTGGTCTTGGTGCCCTCGTTGTCTCCATTGCTCTGCTTGCGACGTTCTTTTCGACCGCCGCAAAAAAGGGAGACAGATCTCTGATTGACCTTCGCTTGTTCAAGAGCAAAGTCTTCTCCGCCTCGGTCGTCACACAGTTCATGTCGAATGGAATCGCGTTTTCCGGTCAGATGCTGATTCCCATCTATTTGATTCGCGCCTGTGGTCTATCACCCAGCGCGACGGGCTGGCTGCTGGCTCCTCTTGGCCTGGGAATGATGTGCTGCTACCCGTTCTTGGGTACCTTGACGAAGCGCTTCGGCATTCGCAAAGTGTCGGCTGGTGGCGCGCTGCTGGCGTTTACCGGGACGCTGCCTTTTCTCTACCTGGCAAGCCACGGACTGGTTCTCGGTATACTCGCGTCCGCACTCTTTATCCGAGGCATGGGCTTGAGCGCGGTCGGTATGCCGTCGATAGCATCTGCATACGCTTCGGTCAAACGGCAGGATTTGCCGATGGCGACGACAGCTCTCAATATCATTCAGCGCCTTGGGGGGCCAACTCTCACGACTCTGTGCGCGACGTTCCTGGGATGGAGATTGGCGCCACCCCATATCCATGACGCGGCGCTCGGCCCCTACACCGCGGCGTTTCTTCTTCTTTGCGTCCTACACGCCCTCTTGTTTGCGGCTGCGATGAGACTTCCTCTCTCACTTCCCAAGGCGGCTGAACCGCGAAATACCGAAGTTGCTAATGGCTTCGAAAGCGCTTCGGTGTGATACCGATAGGCGCGCCGCCACTCGGCGATGGCGAGCTGGAATTTCCTTCCTGCCAGTAGAAGCAGGCGGCCTGCTCATGAGCCAGAGGCCAGTTGGGCATCTTCGTCGCCGCGCCTCAGAGCGCTCGTACTGGTGCAAACTGCCGGCTTGAGCAAAACCAGAGTTGATGTGCCCTGGTGAGTTAAGTGCTAGAGCATTTCTCCTGATGGTGTAGAGGAATCCCACCCTAGCCGCAAAAACAAATACGCGGCGAGGGTGGGGCACCCGAACTCTATACCTAAGGGAGAAATGCTCTAGGTCGCCGCTCCCTGTTGGTCGCGTCGACTTGAGGGCTGCGGTTTCTGGGTACAGTGACTCTGGTTTTGCTATAGGTAGATCTCGGTCCTATACAAGGAAGCCCACCCCGGGTCTGCGGCATGGGCTTTGTCGACCTGGTCGAGGGCATGCTGGAAGTGGCCCTCTTCGCCATAGATGACGGAAAGCCATTGCCTGTAGATAGCATGGTTGGGGTCCAGTTCGACAGCGTGGTTCAAGTGGCTTTCCGCCGCGGGAAAGTTCCAGTCTTTTACAGAAGAACCTGCCCGAGCATGGCGTGTGCTTCCGGCAGGGCGGGGTCGAGGTTCAAGACCCGAGTGGCAGCTTGACGCGTCTTCTCCAAGTACTGGGACGTGTTGCCTGCGCCATGCTGGGCGAACACAAAGTCGGTACTAGCCAGCCTGGCATAGCCCGGTCGTAGCGCTTCCTCGAAAGCGGATACCGCCTGTAGCAGCGAATCGTCGGTCCACGCAGAGAGCAGTGCCCGGTCGCGCAGATAAGCGGCACAGGCCGCCGCGTTTTCAGGCCGGTCGAGCTGCAAGAGCGCGCGTTTGGTTCCTAGGCGCAGGTGCTCGAATATATCCCGTTCTGCACGGTCAGTAATCGCGGCCAGCTCCTCACGTGAACCGCTGTACTGGAATGAGCTGAGGTGAACGCCGTCGCGGGTGCGCACCAACTCCAGGCGCAGTTCGCACTGATTCTCCCGCACGCGAAACTTGCCAAAAAGAAGCATATCCACACCCAGCTGGTGAGCACGGTTCACAACGGCATTTTCGTCCGATCCCAGGTGGTCGAAGGCATACACCGAGCGAGTCTCAATCTGCGGCGACTGTGCCAGCACATCGGCCAGATTCAGTCGAAAGCTGTCAGCCAGCGCTGGCGCGCCGTCGCCATCGGTTTCAAACGCGGCGATGCCCAGCGTCAGGGGCGTCACCGGTTTGGGACGCATGGCGTAAATCCCGATTCCCGCCAAAATCAGGCAACCCAGTGCGGCGACCGCCAATCCCACGCGCCATCTCGGCCAGTGGCTCCTGGGACGCGCAACCGACGCTCCAGCGGAAGTGCCTTCGGGCTGTGGGGGTAAAGCATTAGAAGTGAGGGCGGAATCGGCTGCTGGCTCCGTGGAGATGCTCTCCCGTTCGATCGGTGCGACCTGGAGAGGCGCTGTAGTCTCCGGCAAAACCTCTTCCACTGGGCCTATGAAGCGATAACCATGCTTGGGAAAGGTCTCAATTAATGGAGAAGACTTCTTCGATGAGTTGTCCCGGAGAATACTACGCAATTGACTGATTGCACGATTAATAGAACGGTCGTAATCCAGCACTTCGCCATCGGGCCACAGGACGTTTTTCAGCTCAACACGGGAGAGCATAGCGCCAGGATTTTCCAGAAGAGCCGCCAGCAACCTGGCTGCCTGGTCTGGAATGTGGCGCCGCCGACCTGCCCGCGCCAGTTCACCTGTCTCCGTATCGAAGGTGTATGTGGAGAAGGAAAACCTCCTCCCCGACTGCCTGTCCATAGCTAAGTATAGGCAGATGTAACAGACCCGTAAAGGGACGGGGGTTCCTGAAACGCGTCATTTTGTGTCTCGGACAATCTCATCGAAGACATGCTTAACGCTCAGATAAGAATCACGTTATCCGATAATAAAACGAGAATAAAAACAGATGCAGCCAATATGTTGTCACACGGATGCGAGAACGTTAAGGTATAGGCACCTGTTGATTCCTACTTTCAGCTTTTGACACAGGGTCCCATGACAGCCGGGTTCCGGCCTCTCTACGAGGGCTCTGAAGTGCCGCTCCCTATCTTTTTCTTACCGGCCCACCGTAAACACCGAGCTGTATTCGTTGCCACCGGACACGTCCCAAAGGAGATTGCCTTGTTTCCCAGACATACATTCCTCAAGCAACCATTTCTTCAGGTTGGCACGGCCCTTCTCGCGTTGAGTATGAGCATGACCGCTCTGCATGCGCAAAAAGCCACGACGCGCCTGCTGCCTGACACTATTGACGAAAGCAAGTTGACAACGCTCACCGGCAATATTCCCTTGAAGGCCCGTACACAGTACGACCAGGGCGCAGTGCAGAGCGCCCTGCCAATGAACCGCATGGTTTTGGTGCTCAAGCGCAGCGCAACTCAGGAAAAAGCGCTGCAGGCCGCCATCCAGGCGATGCACAACCCGCATTCGAGCCAATATCATCATTGGCTCACGCCGGACCAGTTCGGTAAGCAGTACGGCCTGGGCGACGCGGATATGGCCAAGGTGGTGAGCTGGCTGCAGAACAAGGGTTTCCATGTGAATCGAGTGGCGCACGGCCGGGTAACCATCGAGTTTTCCGGCAGCGCAGACACCGTGGCCAACGCTTTCCACACCCAGATCCACAGCTATATGGTCAACGGCACGAAGCACTACGCCAATTCGACGGCGCCCAGCATTCCGACCGCGCTGACCCCGGCTGTCGCAGGCGTGCTCTCGCTGCACAACTTCGAAAAGCAGGCTCCAGTACGCATCCTGGGGAAACTGTCTCTGGACAAGACCCAACTCTCCACCGGCACGGCCAAGCTGAAGAGCCAGCTTGTTTACAAACCGAACTTCACCAGCGGCACCGGCGCTCATTATGTTGGCCCAGGCGATCTCTGGACGATTTATAACGCGACGCCCTTAATCGTGGCCTCCTCACCCATCGACGGCACCGGGCAGACGATTGCCATTGTCGGCCGCAGCGACATTGACCAGAACGATCTTACGGGTTTCCGCACCAATATGCTGCCTGCCCCGTACTCGTCGACCGTACCGTTCACGCAGATCATTGATGGGCCCGATCCGGGTATCAACGACGACGCTGTTGAACAAACGCTCGACACAGAGTACTCGACGGCGATGGCCCCGGGTGCGCAGATCACGCTGGTTGTTGCAGGTTCCACGAACACCACCGACGGCGTCGATCTCGCCGCTAGCTACATTGTTGACAACAATCTTGCCCCGGTCATGAGCACCAGCTATGGTCTCTGTGAAGCTGTGTTGGGAACAGGCAACGACTTCTACAATTCCTTGTGGGAGCAGGCAGCTGCGCAGGGCATCACGGCGCTGGTTTCTTCAGGCGATAACGGCGCGGCGGGTTGTGACAGCGTCGGGCCAAGCGGTGAAGATTCGCTTGCCTATGTCGCAGACGAGGGCCTGCAGGTAAGCGGCACTGCATCCACGCCGTACAACGTAGCTGTTGGCGGCAACCAATTCTCCGATGACACAAGCACATACTGGAACGACTCCATCTCGTCGAGCCCCGCGCCATTTACCTCCGCCTTGAGCTACGTGCCTGAAACGGTGTGGAACGAGAGTTGCTCGCCATTGGAGTGCGGCAATGCAGAGGCGACGATCTCTGCCGGCTCGGGCGGCGCCAGCGGATGCTTTGATCCGAAGTGGGATTCGACCGGAAGCTATATCCTCTCTTGCAGTGGTGGTTATAGCGCTCCAGATTGGCAGACCGGAGTGTATGGCCTTTCGGGCGACAAGAAGCGCCACCTGCCGGATGTTTCCCTCACTGCGGCCGGGCATGACGGCTATATGATCTGCTATGAAGACAGTTGCGACTACAGCGACTTCTACGTCGTTGGCGGAACGTCGGCGTCGTCTCCGGCCATGGCGGGCGTTCTTGCGCTGGTCAACCAGAAAACCGGCGCACGTCAGGGCCAGGCCAACTACACTCTCTACAAGCTGGCTGCCACTGAATACGGTTCAGAGAGCGAACAGAGCAGCTCGGGGCTTTCCACCTGCAACGCCACCAACGGAAATAGCGTGGACAGTTCCTGCATCTTCCGTGATGTGACCACCGGCACCAACGCGGTTCCTTGCGACGGTGGCACTTTCAACTGCAGTTCCACAACCACCGGCGTGTACGGTGTACTCACCGATTTTGCTGCCGGAGCTGGTTACGACTCGGCAACGGGTCTTGGCAGCGTCAACATCGCCAACCTGGTGAACCACTGGAATGACGTGACCAGTGAGGCGACTAGCACCACACTGAGCCTGGGCGCAGCCACCTCCACCTTTGGCTCACCGGTTTCGATCTCGGTTGCGGTCAAGCCGCAGAGCGGCACGGGCACGCCCACCGGCAACGTCGCGCTTATTACAGACAGCACGCAAGTCAGTGCGCAGTCTGGCGGCACAGTGACGCTCGCCAACGGCGCCTATGACGGCACCATCAGCTCACTGCCTGGCGGCGCATACAAAGTGTCAGGCCGCTACGCCGGCGACACTTCATACAACTCCAGCACCTCCAATAGCGTTGCCATTAACGTGAGCCCTGCGGCCAGTGCCGCGCAGCTTGCCGTCGTCGGCTACAACACCGTCACCGGCGCGGCTGTTAGCGGCTCGGCCCTGCCCTATGGCAGCCAGGTCAAGGCGAGCGTGGCGCTCACCGGCGTCAGTGGCCAGGTGAATCCCAATGGCTCCGTTACCCTTCTGAGCAGCGGAAACGCTCTCAGCACGATAGCGATTTCGGCCGATGGCACCGGTTCTTACGCCAGCAGCGGCCTGAGCTTGGGATCGTACTCCTGGACCGCGGCCTACGTGGGCAACAGCAACTATCAGGCCACCACCAGCAGCCCGGTGCTATTTACAATCGGGCAGGCTCCAACCACGCTCAAACTTCTCGCCACCACAAGCTACGTGGTCGGCTCAGGAACCGTCACCTTTACGGCCATCGTAGACACAACTAGTCTGCTGCTTAATCCAACAGGTCCGGTCACGCTCTCATCAAACGGCACGGCCGTAACCACCTCAGCGCTGGTTGCATACACCGATCCCAGTACAGGCGCTTCGGCTGCAAAGGCTACCTTCACCGTTGATAACTCGGTTCTGACAGCCGGCAACAACACCTTCACTGCCAGCTATGGCGGCGACACCAACTACGCTGGAGCCAGCACCACGGCGGCCACCAGCATCGGCTACAGCGCCACCACTCCGGTGAACGCCATCTCGCTAACCGCACTGCCGGCCGCAGCAACTACTCGTCAGCCGGTTGTGCTCACGGCCAGCGTCACCACCGGCGGCGTCGCGGCCAGCGCTGGAACCGTGGAGTTCTTCGACGGCGCCACTTCGCTGGGCACAGCGCAGGTGACAGGCAGCGCGGCGGCAGCGGGATACGCCCCGGGAACTGCAACCTTGAGGCTCCTGCCGGCTCCAGGCGCACACAACTTCAAGGCTATTTACAAGGGCGTCCTGGCAGCGCCAACCGCAGTCACTTCATCCCCGGTTTCTGCCACGGTTACCGGCTTGTTGTCTTCAAAGGTGCTTGTCTCTGCCGCGGCCAATGCAACCAACACCGCGAACTATGACCTTGCAGCCTCCGTCATAGGCTTTGGCTTGCTAGCGCCCAGTGGCACTGTGGATTTATCAGAACTGACCGTGGTTTCTGATCTGGGTACGGTTGATATTGCCACCGACAGCGCTGCGCAGACGTTGCTGGATCCTGTCTACTATTCGGCGGGTGATCCAACAGATGCACCACCGGCACATGCGGTCGTGGCAGACTTCAACGGCGACGGCATTCCCGATCTGGCAACCGCCAACGCCTCCGTCAGCAGTAGCACAGTCAGTGTACTGCTGGGCAAGAAGGACGGCACCTTTGGCGCTGCCACAACCTATTCGGTTGGTGTCTTCGCCACTACTCTTATAGCCGGAGACTTCAACAACGACGGTGTGCTCGATATTGCGGCTGCTAATGAGAATGCCAACGCAGACGAATCTAACGGTTCAGTTACGATTCTTCTGGGCAATGGAGACGGTACCTTCCAGAAGGGCGTCACCACTGCCATCTCAGGGGTCGCGACTAGCTTAGCGGTTGCCGATTTCAACCGTGATGGCGTTCTCGATATTGCGACGCTGCAATATTCTCCGACGACCATCAACGTGGCCTTCGGCAACGGCGACGGCACCTTCCAGCCAGCGACCATTATCACACTGAACACGAGCTCTTTCTCGCCCTACCAGATTGTCGCGGCAGACGTGAACGGCGACGGCGCTCCGGATCTTCTGGAAACGAACGCCTCCGATGACAGCGTATTGGTCTTCCTGAACAGCGGAGACGGCACGATAAGCCTCACCAGTACGGTAAGTACTGGAAATCCCGAAGCCATCGCGGTTGCCGATCTGAACGGTGACGGCAAGCTTGATCTGGTGATCTCCAACTATGGAAACGAGACCGTAAGTGTGGCTCTGGGCAATGGAGACGGTACCTTCCAGACCCCGGTGGCGTACAACCTGGATGGCCTCGCAGCTAGCGTCGCCGTGACCGACATGGATGCGGATGGAAAGCCCGATGTGGTTGTGGGCTACTTCTATCCGACTATTGGCGTGGGCGTGCTCAAGGGCAATGGCGACGGGACTCTCGGCGCTGTGACCGACTATGCCACCGGCCAGGGGCATGGCTATGGAGTTACATTAGCCGACTTGAACGGTGACGGCACTCCTGATCTGATTAGCACCGATATCAACGCCAGCGACAGCACCCTGAAGGGGATTGCCGTGCTGCTCAACGCGACCAAAGCTACGGCAGTGCTCAAAAATGTAGCGGTAGCTGGACCGGCTTCGCAGACGGAGCAAATCCAGGGCGTTTACTCTGGAGACGATCACTACGTTGCCTCTTCTTCAGCAGGCATCTATGTGAACGGTTCCGGCGTTCAGACCAAGCCGCAGATCCTCTGGACTCCGGCCTCGCCTTGGGGCGCGGGTGTTGCGCTCGGCGCCAATGTGCTGAACGCGAAGATCGATGGCAACATCGCCGGCGCCTTCACATACACCGCGCAACTGCCGGACGGAAGCACCGCTGTGGTTACCGCTGCCAGTACGTTGACGGCGGGCACCTATACCATCACAGCCGCCTTTGTCCCGGTGGACACCACCAACTATGCCGCAACCTCGACAACCCGCACGGTCATTGTGCAGGCGGCCGACTTCGCCATCACCACGAATACAAACGCTCTGACAATCACCGCCGGCGGCACATCCACCGTCACGGTGACGCTGCCCGCGTTGTATGGCTTCACCGGAACCGTCACCCTCAGCGGCGGATCGCTGCCGGGCGGCTTCACTATCACCGCCTCTCCGGCCACCATCACGGCCGGTGGCTCGTCTATCATTACCATCCACACCACCGGCCTCGGCGGCGCCACCACAGCTTCGACCTCACCAGCCGTCTCGCTGGGCCAGGCCGGACTGCTTGCGGTCTGCCTGCTGATTGCACCGTTCGCGTGGCGCCGGCGCAAGATATTTGTGCCCTTGGTGGTGATCGCACTTGTCACTGTCAGTTCGATGATCGGCTGCGGCGGAACCAGTTTCGCCAATTCCACGGTTACGTTGGCAACTGTGTCAAACAAGGTCGCCAGCGGCAGCACGGTTGTACTTACCGCAACCGTATCCAGCAAAAACAGTCATCCTTCCGGAACTGTCACCTTCTACAACGGCGCAACGTCGCTGGGTGCGGCAACGGTCTCCAATGGAACTGCGTCTCTTTCGCTCACCAGCCTGCCCGTTGGCCTCAACAGCCTCACGGCAGTCTATAGCGGCGATTCGCATAACTCAACGGCTACAGCGCCGGCGATTTCCGAACTGATTACAGGTCAGACCTCGGTCGAAATCGTCGGAACCTCAGGCTCGGTGGCGCACTCAATCGTGCTGCCGGTTACTTTGCAGTAATCCACCGCATTTTTGCGGTGTTAGCGGGCGCTTCAACGGCGCCCGCTTTTTCTTTTGTGTCCAACATGGGCGCACTATTGCGTGTACAAGTCCCGCCGTAAGCAGGTCACACTACTAGAGCATTTCTCCTGTAAGTGTGGAGTCTTTGAAGTCGTGCAAGGTGGCTTTTTCTTGAGAAAAAAGCCACTCGACAGCCGTGGTTTCCCTCTATAGCAACAGGAGAAATGCTCTACGGCTGCAAAACAACGCAGCCTGCAAAGTCTCATCTCTCTTGCGCCCGGCGGATTGCATCATCGCTACGACTTGACCGCCTGAACTGCTGCGAACACCCTTCCTGATCGTCGACCATGGCCAGTGGCAGTAGTGTGTCTGTCGATATGTCGCCCGCGCATTCAAAACTGCTCATTGACCAGGCAGGATGGTATTTTGGCGAGGCACAAACGCAGTATGGCCGTGGCTCATCGCACAGGATTGCAAGAATCTGTGCGCAGACCACGGCTATTGTTGACTTCAGATGCCAGCCTGCAATTCAAGAATTGGCAGGCTGGCATGGTGATCAGGTTATAGCAAAACCAGAGTCACTGTACCCAGAAACCACAGCCCTCAAGTCGACGCGACCAACAGGGAGCGGCGACCAGGCGCTTAACTCATCAGGGCACATCAACTCTGGTTTTACTCTAGTTGCCCGGGAACAGGTTAGCGAATACTTCGTAGGCCGAGGCGATATCTACCTGAGCCCAGAAGCGGTGATAGTTGAACGTCGGAGCAGGTCCAGTGCCGTTGAGGTAGGCTTCAACCTGCGGCCAATTCGTATCGTTCTTGTACTGGGTGCGAAGGCTGATGAACGTGGAGCTGGAGTTGATGGGATCGCCGCTGGGCATGGTGCCGGTCCAACCCGAGGGAATGTAGACGGCATCGCCGAAGCCGATGTAGTCGGCGCGTGTTTCCGTCACCGAGATACCGATCGTGTCGCGGTATTTGGTCCAGATTCCGGTGAGCAGATTCTTGGCCAGGGCTTCCGAGGTGGCATCGTTGGTTCCGGTCCACTTGCCCACTCCGGCGCTGTAGTAACTCAGTGCCTTGGCAAGCGATCCGGCTTCGCCGATGTCCGTCGCGGTTCCCACAACCGTCACGTGCAGGTTGGGATTAAGAGGAACGGTGGTCCAGTCTTGCGTAGTGGCGTTCCAGTTGAGGGAGGGCGCGTTGAGAGTGGTGCCAGCGACGTAAGGGCAAGTCGTGTCGTTATACACAGCGGTGGACTGGCCGGGCGAATTGTTCCAGCAGAGCGATCCGGGCACAGTGAAGCTGCCATCGGCGTTGACGGTTGTGACGCCTTCGACCCACTTGATCCAGGGATCGAGAACCACCTTGGCTTTGGAGTCGCCGGTGATGTAGTAGTACTCGGCGAAGCGCTCCATCGACCAGACCTGCATGCCAAACCACTGGTTGCTGGGCGGGTCGTGATAGACCGGCTCCCAATCGTAAGCCAGGCCATAAAAGGTGGGGTCGCCGGTGGGAGGCGTTGCGTACTGGCCATCCCAACTGTTGGTGGCGCCGCCGGCAATCGCGCCTTCGTCCGACTGCAACCAGCGATACAACTCAATCTGACGTTCAAGGCTGGTAGACCAGTCGGTCTGAGTCTGGGTGGGAAGATTCGCGGTAAAGTCGGAGGCGCTGGAGAGTGCATAAGCAGCTACCGGGTTCTGATAGCCGAAGTGCGCCGCGCCGTCGCCGATGCGCCACGCCCACGAGCCGCTGGTGGAGAGCGATCCGCCCCATGCGTAGTACCACGAGAGCAGGTAGTGCGCCGCGTTGTAACCAGTGCCCGCCTGGCAGGAGGTGCTGGTGCAACCCATTGTCTTAAAGTACTTGTCGAACATCGCGTAGCGCAGGTAATCGCCCAACTTGGAAGCCTTCGCAACCAAGCCGGTAACGGTGCTGCTGCCGCCTTGTGCCGTGGCGAACTGATCGGCCCAGTAGATGGCCTGCACCGCGCGCGCATCGGCGTCCGGAGCGGTCGTGTACTTCCACTGCTGCGACCACGGGCCGGAAGTAAACAGGCTCAGATATCCGCTGGAGGTATTTCCAAACTTGAAGTTATCCCAGCAGGGTTGCGGAACCGTCAAAAATACGCCCTCATTCGCGCCACGTTGGAAGGTGTTGATATAGGAAGGCTTCGACGCGCCGTCTTCCTTCTGTCCATAGCCGTACCAGTTATCGGTATCGATGATCCAGTGCATGCCATAGATGTTGTCATTGCCATAGGTTGCGCTCAGTTGGCTAAACAGAGGATCTGAACCCCTCGAAACCGAGGTAGTCAGCGTCGCGGGGTAATCGCTGGGGCTGTCCCCTTCCGGCGCATACGTTGCAGGCGAACTAGGCGTATAGCTGCTGTTCGTCGGCTGATCGTCTGCAGTGGGAATCATGTTTGTCTCAAGGCTGGTCCACGCGGTCTGCAGCGGAGTCCAGTCCTTGGTGAGGCCGCCATAGAGAGCCTCCAGCCAGATCCAGTAACTGTAAGTCTCAGAGACTGTTTCGTGACCGTAGTCCGGTGCCTCGGCCATCAGCGTTTCCACCGAGTGATAGGGGATGGGGTTGGTGGTCGACGAGTTGAAATACCCGTTCGACGTGTTGTGAATGTCGGTATACAGATCGACGAAGTGCTGCTGGAAGGTTGTGTAGCTGCTCGTGCCAGTCACCGTGATGCTTACAGCGCTCGAGGTGCTGGTGGCATAGGTCGACGAACCCGCATAAACAGCGGTGATCGAATAAGTGCCTGCCGTTGAGAACGAGGTGGAAAGCGTGGCCGTGCCGGAGCTTATGGTACCGGTTCCGAGCAAGGTCGAACCGTTATAGAACGTAACCGTGCCAGTAGCCGCGGAGGGTGATACCGCAACCGTCAGGGTCACACTGGCGCCCGTCGTGGTGCTGGCCGTTGAAGACGAAAGCGTGGTGGTGGTCGCAGTCGTCGAGCTAGACGTAACCGAAATGCTCACAGCGCTTGAAGTGCTGGTGGCATAGGTCGATGAACCCGCATAAACAGCGGTGATCGAATAAGTGCCTGCCGTTGAGAACGAGGTGGACAACGTGGCCGTGCCGGAGCTGAGCGTGCCGGTTCCGAGCAAGGTCGAGCCATCATAGAACGTAACCGTGCCAGTGGCCGCGGAGGGTGAAACCGCAGCCGTCAGGGTCACGCTGGTGCCCGTCGTGGTGCTGGTCGTTGAAGACGAAAGCGTCGTGGTGGTTGAGGTCAACGCCGAAACGGTGATGCTCACAGCGCTCGAGGTACTGGTGGCATAGGTCGATGAACCCGCATAAACAGCGGTGATCGAGTGTGTTCCGGCGGTCGAGAACGAGGTGGACAGCGTGGCCTTGCCGGAGCTGATGGTACCGGTTCCGAGCGAGGTCGAGCCATCATAGAACGTAACCGTGCCAGTGGCCGCGGTGGGTGAAACCGCAGCCGTCAGGGTCACGCTGGTGCCCGTCGTGGTGCTGGTCGTTGAAGACGAAAGCGTCGTGGTGGTCGCAGTCGG
>Ga0224525_1000060_pt1 | contig 59410 bp, 43 predicted proteins | sample CFST100metaG_FD_179874 | JGI IMG/M metagenome (GOLD analysis project Ga0224525, IMG submission 179874) | Peat soil microbial communities from Stordalen Mire, Sweden - C.F.S.T100 | ecosystem: Environmental > Terrestrial > Soil > Wetlands > Peat | place: Sweden: Norrbotten County, Stordalen Mire...
CCACTGTACGTCCGTCAAAACAAGTCGATTCAAACACATGTATCAAATCTACCGCCTTATCCCACCTGAACGTCAACAGCCCCTAGAGCAAATTCAGAATTGGTATAGAGAAAGTTGATGCAGCCAATCGCCGTTTTCCTCGAGAAAACGGCATATGCACCCCCCTTTCGGACTGCGCAGTAATTCTGAATTTACTCTATTCGGGGAACAACGAAAGCTGAGCCGGTTTTCTCTTGGCTGGGCGCGCGTCGTCGAATACTGTTCGGCCGTCCAGCGAAGCCGAGATGCTACGCTCATGCTCGATGGCGGCGCTGAAATCAGCCAGGGGTTCCCTCGTTTCCTCGACGGCGCGGGTAAGTTGGTCCAGGCGGCGAAAGCCCTCGACCTTCTCCATCTGCCCAAGGCGCGCGGCGTCCAGCGAGCGTCGCAACACGCCGAGCGACTCATCGTAGGTCTTGAGCGGAACCGGAAAGGGATGGCCGTCTTTGCCGCCATGCGCAAAGGAAAACCGCGCCGGATCGGAAAAGCGGCTGGGCGCACCATGCACCACCTCGGCAATCAGCGCCAGCGACTGCAAGGTGCGCGGCCCCAAGCCTTCGACCAGAAGCAACGATGCGAAGTCCCGCAGTTCCTTTTCATGCGCCACGGCAAGCACAGCCCCGAGCCGTTTCAGATCCACATCGGCAGAACGAACATCATGGCGCGATGGCATGGTCAGTTTGCGCGCCTCTTGTAAGGAAGAGATCACCGGCTCGGCGGCAATCGTGAGCAGCGCTTGCTGCGCCTTATCCGCGCGCGCATCCACCAGATTGAGAATCGTTCCCTGCGGACGGCCGAGGATCGCCGTATGCGGATCGGAGACGAAATCGCGCACGCTGGTCGAATGCCAGTGATAGCGCCGGGCCAGATGGTTGGCCGGGTTCATTCCTTGCTGCACGACAGACCACTCGCCGGATTTGTGAATCACAAAGGAATGCAGATAGAGCTGAAAACCGTCGGCAATGGCGTTGTTGTCCACGCGCGCGGTGAGCCGACTGGTGCGGGCCAGTTCATCGCCATCCAGTCCGGTTCGACTGGAGAATTCTCGTAGCTCATCGGGAGTTCGCTGCGAGTTGCGGCCGCGTCCGCCGCAGATGGCAAAGCCCAGCTCGGCAAAACGCGGATTGAGTCCGCGCTTGAGCGCGCCCATAACGGAGGTGGTGATGCCGGAAGAGTGCCAGTCCATCCCCATCACGCAGCCCAGAGCCTGAAACCAGAATGGATCGCTCAGGCGTGTGAGGAACTCCGATGGCCCATAGGACAGAACAATCTGTTCGACGATGGCTGTCCCAAGCAGCGTCATGCGCTCGGCCAGCCACAGCGGAACATGTCCGCCATGGAGAGGAAGATCGGCTGTACCTGAGCGCTTCATACTTCTATTGTCGCCGAAGCGGCTGACGGATGAGATATGCAATCAGCTTCGGCGAGTATATTGGGGGATGCCGCAATCGAGAATCTGTTCTGGCTGCTTCGGCGTTTTTCAGAAGTCAGGCGGGATCCATTGCAGTAAAGTGAATTTCGTTCGCCCTCCCGCGCACAGCTCACAGTTACCGAGCCATACATTCAAATCGGAGCGCTCTCTGGGCGGCTGAATCGTAGAGCTACACGCTTGAGAATGTGTCCCTTATTGAACAGATTGTGTCTTGCAGACAGCGTTCAATTTAATTTAGTCCGTTGACGTGGTAATTGAGATTCTGAGTGATCGCTGCGCAGGTCCGTCCATCAAATTCCGCGCAAAAGTGTGGTATCGATAAACCTCTTGGAGCAGCCATGCTTTGCGATCTCATCCCGTATGGCTGGCCTCGAAGGAACATGAGGCGCGTTGATACTTTCTCATGGCATTTACAATCGCATGGCATTCGATGCCCATCAAAGACATAGTGCTTGAAGACTCGCCCTATCGCAAATGGATAGACACGAACAGCGTAAGGAAGGCGCAATGGTTATCGCCGCAGACAATAGAGATTCCACTCCTCAACAACCACCCGAGAATTCCCGGGAAAATCAAAAGCCGCCGCAAACAGCTCCTACGCAAGACGCTTCTGCAAAGCAGGCTTCCGCACAGAACGGCGCGGAAACACACAGCCCGCAAAAAGCGGGTGTATCTGAGAATCCACCTGCAAAAGACGCAGCTCCACAAACTCCACATGTCAGCAGCAAGACACGCCGGTATCTGAAGCCTGCTCTTGGCCTTGCCTTGCTCGCGGTTATTGCGATTGCTGCATATTTCATTTGGCAACATTTTAAGGCAAAGGGATTGGGCGAGGGGTTTGCCAGCGGGAACGGACGCATCGAAGCTATTGAACTGGATGTTGCGGCAAAAGCCGCAGGGCGTATCAGCGAAATGTATGTGGACGAAGGCGACGTCGTTACCGCCGGACAAGTGGTTGCCCGGATGGATACCTCCGTGCTTAATGCGCAACTCAAACAGGCACAGGCAGAAGAGGCGCAGGCGCGCAATGCCACCAACACTGCTTTAGCCATGGTTGCGCAGCATGAGAGTGAGCAGTCCGCGGATGCGGCCATGGTTGCGCAGCGCGAGGCGGCGCTGACCGTGGCAGATCGAACTGTGGAGCGAACGCGCATCCTGACCGGACAACATGCAGCTTCGATTCAGGAACTCGATGAAGATGTAGCACGCCAGCGCGAGGCTGCCGCCGCCGTTGCGGCCTCAAAGGCTCAACTGACAGCATCCCAATCTACCATTAACGCCGCCAAGTCACAGGTTCTTGGCGCACAGTCAAATGTCGCGGCAATGCAGGCTTCTGAAGGACAGATTCAGGCCGAGATCGATGATACAGTACTGAAAACCGTACGCAGTGGAAGAATTCAATACCGCATCACTCAGCCTGGCGAGGTTGTGGGAGCCGGCGGCAAGGTACTCAACATGATCGATCTGAGCGATGTGACGATTACCTTCTTCCTTCCAGAATCCTCTGCAGGTAGAGTAGCCATCGGGTCGGAGGTTCATATTGTTCTCGATGCGGCTCCAGATAATGTGATTCCAGCGACGGTAACTTATGTTGCAAGTATTGCTCAATTCACGCCAAAATCCGTAGAGACCCAGAGCGAACGCGAGAAACTTGTTTTTCGGGTAAAAGCCAGGATTAGTTCAGAGGTCCTGCGCCAGCATGCCTCTCAAATCAAATCCGGCTTGCCTGGGATGGCCTACGTTCGCCTTGACTCTCACGTCACCTGGCCAACCAAATTGGCTGTCAGGTCCGAACGGTGACCGGTCCATCTGCCCCAGTTGTGCGCTTGCAGCATATAACTCACTTATATGGGGCAACGGTAGCCGTCGATAATGTAAGTCTGGATATCCCTGCCGGAAAGATGGTTGGTTTCATAGGACCCGATGGTACAGGAAAGTCGACGCTGCTGGGGCTTATTTCCGGCGCTGTCAGAATACAAGAAGGAACAATCGAAGCCCTGGGTGGAGACATGGCTAAGCGCACCCACCGCAAGCATGTCTGCCCGCGCATTGCCTATATGCCGCAAGGCCTCGGCAAAAACCTGTATCCGACGCTCTCGGTCAATGAAAACGTCGACTTCTTTGGGCGTCTGTTTGGGTTGAGCGGCCGGGAACGCAAAGAGCACATTGATGAATTGCTTGCGAGCACTGGACTCACGGCATTCCGCGACCGGTCTGCAGGATTGCTTTCAGGTGGTATGAAGCAGAAGCTAGGCATCTGCTGCTCACTAATTCACGATCCCGATCTTCTGGTTCTTGACGAACCGACAACAGGCGTCGATCCGCTTTCCCGCCGCCAATTTTGGGACTTGATCAAAAACATCCGCGAACGCCGTCCCAGTATGAGCGTGATCATCGCCACTGCGTACATGGAGGAGGCAGAGGGCTTTGACTGGTTGATTGCCATGAATGCGGGGCATCTGCTGGCAACAGGATCGTCACAGGAGTTAAAAGAGAAAACAGGTCAGAAAGCGCTTGAAGACGCATTCATCCAACTACTGCCCGAGGAGCAGCGCAAGGGCCACCACACGCTTGTGATTCCACCGCGCAAGCCGGATGCCAAAGTTGTGATTGAAGCCCGCGACCTGACCAAGAGCTTTGGAAAGTTTCTCGCAGTTGACCATATAACTCTTAGTGTCCGTCGCGGCGAGATCTTCGGCTTTCTTGGCTCGAATGGCTGCGGAAAATCTACAACCATGAAGATGCTTACTGGCTTGTTGAAAGCCACCAGTGGCCAGTCGCTGCTCTTTGGCAAACAAGTTACTGCAGGTGATCTTGAGGTGCGCCGTCATGTCGGCTATATGTCGCAGGCCTTCTCTCTCTACACGGAACTCACTGTTCGTCAAAACCTGTTTCTTCACGCGCATCTCTATGCCGTGCCGGAAGCAGAGATTGATGCGCGCGTGGAAGAAATGACGCAGCGATTCGGGCTTGCACAAGTGCTGGATCAGTTGCCGGATAAGTTGCCACTGGGCATTCGCCAGCGCTTATCCCTGGCCGTGGCGGTAATCCATCGTCCGTCTATGCTGATTCTTGACGAGCCGACCTCCGGCGTTGATCCCATCGCCAGAGATACCATCTGGGAGTTAATGCTCGGTCTCTCTCGCAATGACGGGGTTACAATTTTCATCTCGACGCACTTTATGGACGAGGCTGCGCGCTGTGACAGAATCTCGCTGATGAACTCAGGACACATCCTAACCACAGGCGAACCGGCTGCGCTGGTCAAAGCTCATGGACTCGACACACTTGAGGCAACCTTCATTGACTATCTCGAAAAAGCCCAGACGCCGGAGGAAAAAGCCAGCTCTCCCAGCGATCTTTCAGATCATACAAGCAAGCCGCAACAACTACCTATTGATAATCAAAACCAGGTAACCAGAAATCCTGTTTTTAGTTTACAGAGATTACTTACGTACGCATACCGCGAAACGCTGGAGCTGCGCCGCGATCCAATCCGCCTGGCGATGGCTTTGGGCGGAACGGTTTTACTTATGATTGTTATTGGCTATGGCATCAGCCTAGACGTAAACAATGTCTCCTATGCCATCCTCGACCGCGACCAGACCACAGCCAGCCAGGACTATGCGCTTAACCTTTCTGGTTCCGCTTACTTCATTAACAAACAAGCTATCACGGACTACAAAGAGCTTGATCGTCGCATTCGCGACGGTGAACTTACATTTGCTGTTGAGATACCCGCAAACTACGGTCAGGACCTTTATCGCGGCGCGCGTCCAGCCATTGGGCTATGGGTTGACGGAGCCGTACCGCAGCGCGCTGAAACGGTGCTCGGATACGTGCAGTCCATGCACTACTTATACCTTGCGAACCTTGCCACTCACCGCCTTGGAGTAAGTTCCAGTCCTATATTCAATCTTGAAACGCGCTTTCAATACAACCCCAATGTATCCAGTATCACCGCCATGGTGCCTGCAATTATTCCGCTGCTACTCATCTTCATCCCCGCGATTCTCACAGCTCTCGGCGTCGTGCGCGAAAAAGAGCTGGGATCCATTCTTAACCTCTATGTAACCCCAGTGACCAAGGTTGAATTTCTGATCGGCAAGCAGTTACCCTACATAGCAGTTGGCATGGCGAACTTCGTGCTCATGACTTTAATGGCTCTATTTCTTTTCCGGGTGCCGATCTCCGGCAGTTTTATCGCTCTGGCAACAGGAGCGCTGCTTTACGTCGTTTGCGCTACCGGACTCGGCCTGTTCATATCCACATTCATGGATAGCCAGATTGCCGCTATCTTCGGGACGGCTATTGGAACCGTGCTTCCCGCTTTACAGTTTTCCGGTTTGCTCAATCCAGTTTCTTCCCTCTCTGGCACGGGGGCGTTAATTGGGCGGTTTTATCCAACCACCTACTTTCTTACCATCGCTCGTGGCACGTTTTCTAAAGGCATTGGATTCTCGGAACTATCTACCTCGTTTTTTGTTCTGTTAGCAACAATTCCCGTATTAATTATCTTCAGCATCATGCTGCTCAAGAAGCAAGGAGCGTGACGTTATGACGACGCTTAAGAACATCTTTAACCTCGGCATCAAGGAATTTCGCAGTTTGTTACGCGATCCAATGATGCTTGCCCTGATTGCTTTCGCGTTTTCGTGCGATATTTATATTTGCGCAAAAGGAACGCCTGAGACCCTGCAAAGCGCGCCTATAGCGGTTGTCGATGAGGACCGGACGCCCCTCTCGATGCGCATTGCAGACAGTCTTTACCCTCCCTATTTCATGACACCGGTTATTACCTCCGAAGAGAACGCCAGTAAAGGGATGAACCGTGGCACTTATAGCTTTACGTTGGATATACCGCCTAACTTCCAGCGCGACGTAATGGCCGGCCGCAAACCAGGACTGCAACTTAACGTCGACGCCACGCTGGTCAGCGAGGCATATATAGGCTCTGTCTATATACAGAGCATTATTGATGGAGACGTAAGCGACTTTTCCAGGGGATACAGCGAGGTTACGCCTATGCCTGCTGAGCTGAATGCGCGCATGCTCTACAATCCCAACCTGATTCAGGCGTGGTATGGAAGTGTCATGGAATTGATTAACAACGTCACCATGCTTTCCATCATTCTTTCCGGAGCGGCTTTGGTGCGTGAGCGGGAGCACGGAACCATTGAGCATCTGCTTGTCATGCCACTAACGCCATTCGAGATTGTCGCCTCCAAGGTGTGGTCCATGGCCGTGGTAGTTATGGCGGCCGCAATCTTCGCGGTGGAAGTCGTGATCAAAGGATTTATCGGCGTCAACGTTTCCGGGTCTGTACTTTTGTTTCTGTTCGGCTTGCTGATCACACTGTTCGCCACCACATCGATGGGGATACTCATGGGGACTGTTTCACGCTCCATGCCTCAGTTCGGGCTTCTTGTTATTCTCGTGCTGCTTCCTCTTGAAGTACTATCCGGATCACTTACTCCACGGGCAAGCATGCCTATTCTGGTGCAGAAGATCATGCTTCTCGCGCCCACCACTCACTTTGTCACCATGGCCCAGGCAATCCTATATCGTGGCGCGGGACTCAGCATTGTATGGCCGCAGTTTCTGGCGATCTTTGGCATTGGCGCTCTCTTTTTTGTGGCTGCATTGATCAGCTTTCGGCGGTCGATTGGCACCGTTCAACCATGAAGCAGGTGTATCCGGATGGACTAAGCCTCAAACGTCTCAATGGCGCTTTGCAAAGGAAGAATATGAATCAACTTATGCTTTTGGGCAGCACGCTTGCAACGGCCAGCATCCTCTCCGGCTGCATGGTGGGTCCTCGCTACCAAAGGCCAGCCGTAACTGCACCTCCAATCTACCGGGATGCCGCGCCGGCTATGGCGCCTTCAAGACTTGTTTCAAATCATGCGTCGCCCTCGCTGGGCGATCTAAAGTGGTCGGAGGTCTTCAAAGATGAGCAACTGAAGGCGCTTGTTGCCGAAGCTCTGACTAACAATTACGACCTGCGAATTGCCGCCGAGCGCGTGATGGAGCAGCAGGCGCGAGTCGGGATTGTGCGGTCACAGGCTTTACCCTCAGTGAGCGGAGGCGCGGCCTACTACTCTATCGGTATTCCAGAGAATGCATTGGGAGTTGGCAGCGCGTCAACTTTCCATGGAGGAGGATTGACAGCCGCCGCCGCGTGGAACCTTGACTTCTGGGGGCTTTATCGCCACCAGACCGAGGCGCAGCGTGCCGAGCTTCTGGCCACGGAGTGGGGTCGCCGGGCTACATTGAGCACAGTTGTTATCAATGTAACTTCCTCTTACATCCAGTTACGGAGTCTGGATGCGCAGTTGGCGATCACGCGAAGAACTATTGATGCGCGGCGAGAGTCTCTTCGCCTCATTACTCTTCGTGAGAACGTCGGGTCGGCAACCATGACGGATGTCCATCAGGCACAGCAGCTTCTCGACGGAACGCAGGCAGCGCTGCCCAGACTTGAGATTCAAATGCTGGAAGAGGAAAACAATATCAGTCTTTTGCTTGGCCGTGATCCCGGACCAATCTTCCGCGGAGCAGCAGAGCCTTTGCTTGCGGACCCTCAGGAGATTCCCCCTGGCATTCCGTCTCAGTTATTGGAGCGCCGGCCCGATATTCAACAGGCGGAGGCGAAGATGATTGCCGCCAATGCTCGCATCGGTGCAGCGAGAGCGCAGTTCTTTCCTCAGGTCGGCATCACGGGAATTGGAGGAACAGCAACCAGCCAATTTGATCACCTGTTCAATACGGACAGCCGCTACTGGTTTGGAGCAATCAGCGTAAACCAACCGCTTTTCACTGGCGGAAAGCTGAAAAACAATCTGCACCTTGCCGAGGAAACTCAGAAGGAAACAGTGATTGCCTATCGGCAATCAATTGCGACCGCCTTTAGGGATGTTTCCAATGCCTTGATTGCATGCAACAAATCGAAAGAGAACCGCATTGCACAGGAAAGAGATACGGCAGAAGCAAGAGCCATCCGCAATCTGGCTCTAACTCGATATAACAATGGACGAACAGGCTATCTGGAGGTTCTTGCAAGTGATACGGCGTTGCTATCCGAGGAAACGTCTCTGGCAAACTCCCGACAACAAGAAGCACTTTCATTAGTACAGCTTTATAGCGCTCTTGGCGGAGGATGGAAATAGCACGACACATCATTTTTGCGAAGCTCATTGTCGAATTCGCCAAGTAGGTATATGAATATCTGTGAGTGACAGGATGGTTCGCCGCCCGTCGGCCGGGTCAGGCGAGCCTTTCACTAGCCCAGCAGCCACAAGTGTGGCAATCGTTGCGCCCATGGATTGCGTCCTCACACCATCAGCCCGCGCGAGAGCGCTCACCGTTTCGGGGCCATCGCGCTCCAAGCGGATGACCACAGCCACCTGAGACCAGGAGAAGTTACCCGAATGGACCTGCTCACGCATCCGATGTCTTAGTTGGCTGATGAGAAGACGAAGTTCTCCTGCAAGAACCAAAGCCGACACACTGCTCGAATTGTTCTTTTGTTTGCCCATAGATCAACTGTGGCATATAGGAATGTAACCTGTGCAGCTTTGCTTTATAAATGCCGGTATCCGAAGTAGTAGGCATGAACACCGCATTGCCTTGCGGCCCAATCTGACTTGTTACGATGCCGCAACTTGCATCATGAGAATCTGATTTGTTATCGCTGCACTTCAGTGGAACCGCTTCCGAGCGCAGATCGCCAACAACCTCATCGAGGAATTTTTGGTTTACGGTAACAGCCCTGTTAACTCTTCCAGATGTATGGATTGCGCATCAATATGATATGCATTACTTCGTGGGTGTGTCACGCAAGATCATCTGGAGACTAACCGGCCGACTCCGTTCATGGAAAGGCGATTTGGTTTGAACCGACCAGGCGGTCAGAACTCATCTCTATTTTCTGCTTGCCGACCATGTGCGGAAGATGCGAGTTCGTATTAGCCCCGTAATCAGGCATAAGCATCAATTCCTTCATCAATATATGGGACATTTTAACAGAAAGGTGATAGCTTGCGTTTGGCAAGTTGTTTTGGCCCACTTCGGCCGTTTAATCTGGCCCACCCTTGGAACGTTAAGGTTTTGAGGGTAGTGTTCGGTTCTGCTGGAGCGTAGCCCCTAGGGCGAAGCGGAAGCAGAACCGAACGGCGACACCTCCAGGGATCACTCTTTGCGTTTTTTCTCCATGGTTCTGCGAAAACGGTACGACTCAGCGCCGGTTTCGATGATGTGGGCCTGGTCGGTGAGCCGGTCCAGCACTGCCTTGCAGAGCCTGGCATTCGTGAAGACCTGTGGCCATTCGGAGAACGGTAGGTTGGTGGTCACGATTACGGCAGCCTTTTCAGCGCGATCGGCGATGACTTGGAAAAGCAGTTCGGCGGCCACCTCGGCCAGCGGGACATAACCCAGTTCATCGATGACGATCAGTTCCACGTTGGCCCAGCGTGCCAGCATGCGTGTGAGGCTCTGGTCGCGTTGCGCTTCGACCAGTTGGTTTACCAGAGCGGCTGCGGTGGTGAAGCGAACACGCCTGCGTTGTCGGCAGGCGGCGATGGCCAGGCCGGTTGCCAGATGTGTTTTTCCTGTTCCAGGTTCGCCGACCAGAAGCACTGGTTCGGCGTGTTCCAGATAGCCACCCTCGGCCAGGGCGCGGATGCGAGCGGCTGGGATATGCGGCGACTGCGCGAAGTCGAACTCCTCCGGCGTTTTCATCCGTGGCAGGTGCGCATCCTTCCCAGGCAATCGAGTCGTACAACTTCTGCCAGTCTGGTCTCCACCTCCCGCCGGCCTTCGGTGTGAATATCTTCGCCCAGGCATCCGATCTCCAGCGCTTGCTGGAAGGCGGTCTGCTCATCTTCGCTGAGGAAGATGTGGACCACCTCTTTCCACGCCCGCAGCCCCTCTTTACCTTCCACCAACACCGCCCAGCGCAGTTGCGCGTAGTACCGTTCAACGATCGACGGTGGAACAGATCGATAAATCTGTTCCACCTGGTTTTTTACTGAGCCAACTCAATGTGTGTTAGCTTGCTAGTTGACCGTACAGGCCCTTCCATTCAGCGTGAACGCTGCGGAAATTGAGTTGGTGCGGCAAGGTTGTGAATCCCGCCGCACCCGGTGGAATAGGCAGTTGGAAAGATCGCGTTTCAAACAAATTCAAGCCCTGGAATCGGGACCTACTACGGCAGAGGAAGCAATTGGGTACTCAATCTGTCCCAAGTCACGCCAATCCAATCCGCCGACGTATTCCCGTAAACGGCCAAGTGAGTTGGGCTCGGATTCGTGCAAAGGGAAACCGTTGTATTGTCCTCGCACGATGTCCACGTCTTGCACAGCGAGTTATTCGGATCTGTGGTCGCTGAACCAGTGCAACCATCGAAATCCGCCCAGGTCTCGGCATTTACCAGAGCACTTACAAGCGGAAGGTCCGTTGACGACACGCCGCCATTGTAGTTGATGAACGTGTAATCTTCCCCCTCATCCCATTCAACAACGGTAATCGGCCGCTTGAGGTTGGGGCACGAGCACGCCGTGTTGTTTGAGGGCGTTAATGAGGTGACGCTCGACCCTGGGTTGGGTTCGGTTCCGGTGACGCAGCGGAAGTCGACGGCTGCCACGGCCGCAAACACGTCAGAGTTCCAGCACGCCATTGCATAGGTCTCCGCGCCGCCATTGGAGCCGCCGCTGGCGTAAACGCGCGTGGTATCTAGGTTGGTATTGGCCTTGAGCCAGGTGATGATGTCCCGCGGGAACTGCGTATCGCCGGAGACGCCCCCGCAACAGTACCCCGAGTCCCAGGAGTCGGCCGGGCTGGCTGTTGCGGCCGAATTGGGGTAAACGACGATGCAGCCCTCGCTATCGCACTTTTGCTTCCAGCCCGACGAGGCCTCTTGCGTGCTGCCTTCGGCACCGTACCAATGAAAATCGATAATGGCCGGCACTGCATCGCCTCCCGTGTAGTCCGTAGGGATGTGGACGATGAATGTGCGGGACAACCCACTCGAGGTGATGGTCTCGTTGTAGTCGCCCGGCGCTAGAACTGGGATAACCGTCACCGTCAAGTTGATAGTCGTAGTCGCGCTCAGCGAACCAGAGGTACCGGTGATGGTGATCGTGCTAGTTGCAGCAGTAGCCGCGCTGTCGACCGTCAGAGTGAGCAGGCTGCTGCCGTAGGAAGGGTTGGACCCGAAGACTGCCGTTACGCCGCTAGGCAGGCCTGAGGCAGCCAGAGTTACGCTGCCGCTGAACGGGCTGACGTCGGTGATGGTGATGGTCTCGGTGCCTTTAGCTCCTTTGGCGATCGATAACGTGGACGCGGAAGGCTTCAACGTGAAGCTGCCCGTGGACGTGCCTGTCACTGTCAGGTTGATGGCCGTAGTCGCGCTCAGTGTGCCGGAGGTTCCAGTAATGGTGATCGAACTCGTTGCCGCGGCTGCCGAACTGCTGGCCGCGAAGGTCACCACGCTGGAGCCGGTGGTAGGGTTGGTGCCGAAGGTGGCAGTTACACCTGTGGGAAGCCCCGAGGCGGCCAGAGATACCGAGCCGCTAAATGGACTCACATCGGTCACCGAAATTGTGTCTGTGCCGCTGGCACCTTTGGCGATCGACAAAGCAGACGCGGAAGGCTTCAGCGTGAAGCTGCCCGGCGAGACGGTGCCGTTGCAGGCGACTCCGTTGATAGCGAAGTTTGTAGGAACTGAGTTGGTAGTGCCGTTCCAGGTGCCGTTGAAGCCGAATCCGGAGTAGCTGCCACCAACAGGAATGTCTTCCCAGGTCTGACCGGACTGTTCACTTACTGTGACGTTGGCACCGCTCTGCAAAACAGATCCATTCCACGAGTTGGCAATGGTCTGTTGGTTCGCAAATGTCCAGGTCAGCGACCAGCTTGTGAGAGCCGTCGTTCCTGTGTTCTTGATGGTAATGGTTGCCCCGAAGGCACTGGAGTTCTGCGGCGAGATTGTGTAGACGACGCTGCATCCGGTTGAAGCGTGGGCGGCGGGCGCAACAAGGGTGATAAGTAGAGCAGTGAGTACAGTTATGCACCCACTCAATCGCTGAGCGCAAATGCGACAGCGGGAGGAATTGAGATGATGTGACATGGTTTCTCCTATGCTCGCTTGTTAGTTGACCGTACATGCTGTTCCGTTGAGCGAGAACGCCGCAGGGATTGCGTTGGTGGTTCCGTTCCAGGTGCCGTTGAAACCAAAGCCGGAGTAGCTGCCGGCAGCGGGAATATCCTGCCAGCTTTGACCGGCTTGTTCGCTTACCGTCACATTGGCGCCGCTCTGCGAGACGGCTCCATTCCAGGAGCTGGCAATAGTCTGTCCGTTGGCAAATGTCCAGCTCAGCACCCAATTGCTCAAGGCCGTTGTTCCGCCGTTTTTGATGGTGATGTTAGCTCCGAAATTACTAGAGCTTTGCGGGTTGATTGTGTAGTTAACCGAGCAGGCAGAGCCTGTCACAGAGGTCGTGACATCGAGGGTGAAGGTCGTGCTGGCAGTTGTGCTCCCAGAGGTTCCGGTAACGGTCACGGTGAAGGCTCCCGTGGTGGCCGTGCCGCTGGCCGTCAGCGTGAGCACGCTGGAACTCGCGGACGATGCCGGGCTGAACGATGCCGTTACGCCGCTGGGCAGACCAGATACGGTAAATGCTACGCTGCCGGTGAATCCGCCTGTATCCGCTACCGTGATCTTGTCGGTGCCACTCGCACCCTGCTTGACGCTCAGAGTCGATGCCGATGGAGTGAGGCTGAATCCCAACGACGAACCACTTACCGTGATGGCGAATGCCTGTGTGCTCTTGCACGAACTGGTATTGGTGTAAGTGGCCAGATAGTTGTTGACGCCTGTGCTCAAAGGAATGCTGTTGATCTGACGCGAAGTGGAGGTGTAACCGCTGGGGCCGGTCCAACTCCAACTTCCGCCGCTGACGGGTTGCGGCCCGAGGTCCACCGCCGCGGTCGTAGAACTCACCGTTGCAGCAGATTCCTCAGCCCAGCTTGAGCCACCATTTACTGAAATGTAAGGCACAATCGCGGTGGGCGTACAGGCGCCGCTAGCAACCGTTAGCGCGAGAGTGGTGCTGGCCGTCGTGCTCCCGGAGGTCCCCTTGATGGTGACGGTCGAAGTCCCGGTTGCAGCCGTGCTGCTGGCCGCCATAGTGAGCGTGCTGGCGCTGGTCGAAGATGTCGGACTAAACGAGGCAGTTACACCGCTCGGCAAGCCGCTTGCAGTAAACGTTACGCTGCCGGCGAAGCCGTTCTCAGGCGTCACAGTGATAGTGTCGCTTGCGCTGTTGTCCTGCGTTACAGAGAGCGAAGAGGCTGAAGAAGCAAGCGTAAAGCTGGACGTGCCGGTGCTTCCCGTTCCAACGAAGGTCGTGATGCTCTGTGCGGGCAGTGAATAGGTGAATGCGTCGTTCGACACGCTGACTGCTCCGAGTTCCGCTAACTGATTGGAAGCCGAGGTCTGGTAGGGCGTAACCGATGTTAGGGTCGCGCCCGTGATGGGGAAGCTCAGGGATTTGGCGCTGCTGTTTGAGTTGACAGCCACGATCACATAGTTGTTGCTTCCTTTGTAAGAGGTTACATAGACGCCGCTGGTTGGATTGTTATTGGCGCCGGTCATCACATAGCCCGGTCTAACAAACTTTGAGTACTGGCCCAGGGCATAGGCGTAATAGTTCGGGCTGTTTCCGTTCAACAACAGAGGCGTCCACCAATAGACATAGGCGTTGTACTGAGCTACCGCCATTGAATCGTGAAATTTTACGGCAGCATTGACGGCATCGCTGATGGTTGGTTGCGCCGAAGATCCAGCCGCTGGGTCATAGGTAACTTCGGTCATCCATACATCTTTGCCCTTGTTCTTTGCATTTGTGTAGTAGAACGGTGTTGTTCCATAAGTGTGGCCGGCGACGATCGAAACGTAGCCTACCGCACTGGAATCGTTCAGCGTCGGATCGGACTCGTTTGTATTGAAGGTATCTGACTCCGGCATCATCAGTTTGGTGTTTATCTTGCCGCCCTCCTTGGCGATGAAGGCATCCATCTGCGCGCCGCTGTAACCGCAGGACTCGTAGTCAGGAAGAAAATCCGGTTCGTTTTGTACAGAGATGGCATAAAGATTCACGCCTCCGGCCTTTTCATACGCGATGAACTCATTCAGATAGTTGGCGAAGTTGTCATAGTCGGAGGTGTTCAGCGTACCGTCGTCGACGCTGCCATTACTCTTCCAGACCGCTGGCGGGGTCCAGGGGGTAGCGAAAACGATAACCTGAGAATTAATGGACTGTGCCTGTATTGCATTGGATCGTTCGGTAGCCCAGTTGGAGCCACCAGTGGTGGAACTTGGATCGATACGCGACCGCATAATGGTGAGGCCGACTTGGCCGGTGCCGACGCCAAACAGGTTGTTGGCTTGAGTCGAGTTCAACACCCCTTGCCATGCCGTCGACGCGCCAAATCCGCGAATTGCCTGGTAGGTGGTGTTAAAGTTGATGTCGTCTGTGGTTTGCGCGCCGGCTATCGCTGAAGCGAGCAGAAGAATGGATCCGGCAATACTTGCCAAGAAAGTTTTCACAATGAGTTCCTCCATGTCAAACTGTTGTGGCCTGCATGGAGCAGGATCATTGACTGATCCATGCAGGCATTGGTTATTGTTATCGAGTCAGAATGGGACTATTTGCAGGTTGTTCCATTGACCGCGAATGAAGCTGGTGCGGCGTTCGTGGTGTTATCCCAACTGCCATTGAATCCCATGCCGGTGTAACTTTCCCCGGCCGGAATGCTCCCGTTGTAACTCAGATTGTTCACGGTCACATTCGCGCCACTCTGAGTCTCCGTGCCATTCCAGAGTTGAGTAATAGTTTGTCCATTGGCGAAGGTCCAGGTCAGCGTCCAATTGGAGATGGCCGTTGTGCCCGTATTGTCAATGGTGATTGCGGCCCCAAAGCCACCTCCCCATTGGCTGGAAATCGTATAGCCAACGTGGCAGGCAAAGCCGATCGGACCGGTGCCAACATTCAAGACAATGGTGGTTGCAGTTGGTGTCAGCGTCCCGGAACTTCCAGTGATGGTGACAGTCGAGGTGCTCGCGGGAGCCGTGATGCTTGCTGAGAACGTGAGCACGCAACTTCCGTTGCCAACGATCGGAGTAGTGCAGCCAGAGAAGCTCACTCCGCTGGGAATTCCAGTCAAACTACTGATCGTTACAGTTCCATTGAATCCGCCGCTGTCAGTTACCGTGATCGTCTCGCTCGCGGTGCCTCCTTGGGCAATCGACAAATTCGCCAGGGACGCTGAAAGCGAGAAGCTTCCTGTCTCCGACGGGCCGATGGTAAGTGTGATCGTGGTCGTGGATGGAGTCAATGAGCCGGAACTTCCAGTAATGGTGATCGTGGCAGTTCCTAGAGGCGCCGTGGTGCTGGCCGTCAAAGTTAACGCGCTGGATCCCGTTGCGGGGTTGGTGCCGAAGGTGGCACTAACTCCATTGGGCAAGCCGGATGCGGTCAGTGTTACGCTGCCTGTGAACCCGCCCGCGTCGATAATCGAGATTGTGTCCGAGCCACTGCCGCCTTGGGCAATGGTCAGCGCTGCCGCCGAAGAGTTGAGTGTAAAGCTCGGCGAAGAAGACCCGCCCAGCGGGAACTGGATGCTTTCCAACAGCGATTGCTTCAATGAACTTGGTGGTGTGGCATCATAGCTACCGTCCAGCAAGCCGTAAATGTCTTCGCCGTTCAGCGCCCAATAGGTCCAGTTGATCGTAGGGTTGTTTTGCAGATATCCAACCAGGATTTCAAACCACTGTCCCTGGCTGCCGGCCGCCGTACTTTCGATGTCCGTGCTGGTATTGTCTGTGCCGAACTCACCCAGCCAAACCGGTGCAATGTTGCCGGCGCTGAGATATCCCCAGTATTTATTCCAGGAAGCATCCAGACTGGCGTAAGTCGTGTTGCCGTTGAACCATGCCTGCTGATACAGGTTCGGCCCGTAATCGTGCGCGGAGTAGACCAGTTGATTGGCAACGCTCAGTGTGACTGGATAGTTGGCAACACCAATCAGATTTCCTCCTTGCCAACCACAAACGCCGCTATAGCAGTCGTTGCCCTCGACAAAGATGAGCAGCTTTGGATTGATGGCCAGAATCGCGTTTCCTGCGGCTTCGGCAGCTACCGGCCAGTTTTGCGCGGTGAGACTAGTTGGGCAGCCATTGGTCGCCGTGTCTCCGGTCCAGCAGGAGCCGGTTGTCGCGCCACTGCCGGAGAGATGCGGCTCATTGCGCAGGTCCATGCCGATGACCGTCGGGTTACCGTTGAAGGTAAACTTACTGGCGCTGTAGCGAGTGGCCATGGTCTGCCAGTCGTCGATCCAGTTTACTTGTGGATACGCGCTTGTGTACCACAGGCCGTTGGCTTCATTCGTCTCTCCGGCCTCGGAGCGGTGGTTATCAAGGATAACCCGCAGTCCGATCGATCCAGCATACGCAATGATCGTGTCCAGGTCCGCAAGCGCGGTCTGCTCGACAAGAGCCTGATTGACCGAACCATTTACATAGTTTGAGTAGTTGGTGGGAACCGGGTTGCTTTCCACCAGTTGGTTTGAAAATGGGATTCGGATCACGTTATAGCCCAGGCTTTTTATTGAATTCAAAACCGTGTGGTAGTCCTGTGCCCACAGTCCGTGAACGAGATAGTCTGGGGTCTCAGCACCATACCAATTGATTCCGGCGATGCGAACTTCATCTCCATTCGAATCAAGTATCTTGTTGCCGCTGGTATGCCAATAGCCTGCCCCCTGAGACCATGCGCAGGGCACGAGGAAAACCAGCAACAAGACTATAAGTGAAAATGCGCTACGCTCCAGCCGCCGGTTGCGGTGTTCCTGCGCGTGCGGTCTCGATAATTCAAATAGCATTGATGTTCCTCCATGACTTTTTCAGTGGGTGTCTTGATTGCAGATGGCCGAGGGCGGAACCGGTCAACCAACCTATTCCGCCCTTGTCCCGTTGCAGCAACTACCAGTCGTTAGTGATCGTGCAGGCCGTTCCGTTGAGCGCAAAGTTCGTGGGGATTGCATTTGTGGTTCCGTTCCAGTTGCCGTTGAAGCCGAAGCCGGAGTAACTCCCGTTGGCCGGTATGTTCTGCCACGTCTGGCCGGTATGTTCGCTCACCGTCACATTGGCGCCGCTCTGCAATACGGCTCCATTCCATGAATTGCTGATCGTTGGCTTGCTTGACGGCCGCGTTGATGTGCCCCTGGAGGCTCAGGCGATTGTTATTCGCCGCCCCGCCGTAGATCGCGCCGATGTGGTCCATCCAGATGAAGGTAGGAGTATTTTGCGACGCCCAGGAAGGATTTGCTGTAGCCGCGGCTCGAACCTCGGTAACATAGTCCGGGCTGGCGTACACCGTTGCGCCAATGTATGGATTGCTGACGTGGGTTCCCTGCGCAAAGATGCCCGGCGTAACCAGGGTCAGCAAAAATGCTGCGAGTACTGTCAAGTACCCGCTCAACAGGCAAACACGTATCCGTCTGCGGGGGGAGTTGTAATGCTGTGACATGATCTCTCCTTATGCGAAGCCAACCAAAATCCAGGGAATCCGCGGAGATAATGCCGACATTCAAATTCGTCAGTCCGAGGGATGAGACAATAACTCACCCACACAAGGCCGGAGCTTGCACTCGTTGCCATGTGCAACAAAAAACGGAGAAATTAAGAGAGAATCAAGCTCCATGCGAAGAATCACGGATACTGTCTTAGTCAAGCGATATGTCGCAAACACATTCGCATGCGCTCTCAAGAGACGAGGCAATAATAAGACAGCAAGCAGGAACACAATGATTGCTACCAGCGCAAAATTGCCAGTAGAGCAGCCAATGCATTTGCAGGGCAACGACTCACCCCGTTCTGCATCCGTTTGACTGCATTGTCACGATTAATATCTTTAGTGGAAAATTGTCAAGTTACCAAAGTGTATTACCCTTCCATTTACAAGGTAATGTATGTGATCGGGCAAACAAGAACGATGATAACCATTTTAAGATCTTCGCTTTAACCAAGCCCTGTAACCGTAAGCGTTCGAAGTTCCCACCTGGATTGGCAGGCGGTAGATAATCGTATGCAACCGTTAGAGTATCGTGTAGATCGTATGCACTGTCGCAGAATACCTCACCGATCTTCGCGCTATCCGCTCGACTGGCTCGACAACCGACGAGATGTCATACTATCCTCTCCTCGACCGGCTTTTCAACGCTGTTGGCCAATCGCTCCAGCCCGCCATCCTTTTCTCTACCCAACTTCGCAACAGTGGAGCGGGCCTCCCCGACAGCGGCTTTTTCCCAAAACCAAAGCACCAGCGTCGCGGCACTGAGCCTGAGCTTCTCGAGAATCCTGAGCGCAGCGTCGTCGAGGTCAAACCCGCCGACTATAGGCAACAGATAAGCTGTTCCTTTGATGGGCGACAATCAGAGCTCCCGACCACGTAGTAGTGACGCGTCCGAATGGAGGCGTTTTGCGGATCAGTTCCCCGCCGGAAGGCCATAGCTCGTACCGAAGATATCCGTGTGGCCACCCATCTCCTTGAGGATGGCCATCGCCTCGGTCGAGGCCGGCACTGTTCCGTTCGTCGTGCCGTTGCCGAAGAAGTACTTGCCGGAAGTTGAATTTGCAGAGGTGGTGGCATCGGCGTAGGCAATGAGGTTAGCTACGGCTGGGGAAAGGTTGGTCCAGTGGCTTCGGTCGACGGCGTGAGCGCGCGCCACGTAAGCGGCGTCGAGCGTCGTTCCCAATCCGTCCGCGAGTTGGGAAAAGTTGGCGTCGGTGATAAAGGCATCGCGGAGGGCCTGCTGCTGTTCCGTGAATGGCAGAAGGGTTGGCTGACTGATGGCGCCCGTCTGGATGCCGCCCGTCACAGTGAAGTTCGCCGCAAGGGCCGCTGTGCCCTCGGGGGTTTTCGGGATACCTCGCTGCTTGCGGCGAGGTCGTTCATTGGAGCAGTGGCCATTTTCTGATCCGTGCCGAACCAAATCCTTCTCGCGTGCACGCTTTCTCCTGATGTCGACGATCTTCCTGTCCGTGATTGTGGGCAGCATACCGCTATTCCTTGTTCTGACAAGTAGGCCCTATGGATTGCAGGAGGCGTCGATAATCATCTACTCCCTTTTCGTGGTATTCTCTGCGCCCCAGGCCTCATTCCTGAAACCTGGGGCATAACTGCCATTTGATCAGTCGAGAAAACTCAAAAAAAACTACCGCGCCAACATATCGGCGGCCTTCAGGAACCACGGATCCAGCGGCTTGTGCCCCACAACCACCTCTTCCAGCGGAGTGCAGGTCAGCTCGCTCTTGCAAACGCCCACCAGCATGCCACTGTTGCCCGAGATAATCTGTTCGGCGGCCTCCGAACCCAGCCTGGTGCCCAGCAGACGGTCCGAGCAGGTCGGCGCCGCGCCGCGCTGCACATAGCCCAGCACCGTCGAGCGGAACTCGTATCCCTGCAGCAGCCCGTGCTCCTCAAAGTACTCGCACAGCCCCTTGGCGTTGTACTTTGCCCCCTCGGCCACCACCACAATCGCGTGCGGCTTGCCCCGCTCATACACGTCTTGGATCCGCTGCGCCAGTTCCTCGGGAACCACCTCGACCTCGGGCAGCACAATCGCCTCCGCGCCGCCGGCAATGCCCGCCATCAGCGCCAAGTAGCCGCACTTGCGGCCCATCACCTCAACCAGCAGCGCCCGCCGGTGCGACGAGGCGGTCACCTTCAAATTGTCAATCGCGTTCAGCGCCACATTCAGCGCCGTGTCCACACCGATCGTGATGTCCGATCCGTAAAGATCGTTGTCAATCGTCGAGGCCACGCCCACCACCGGAAAGCCCACCTTGCGCAGTTCATTGGCGCCGGTCTGCGAGCCATTACCGCCAATCACCACCAACCCGTCGATTCCCGAGCCCTTCAGCCGGCGTATCGCCAGCTCGATGCCTTCTTCCGTTTGGAACTCCGGGCAACGCGCCGATCCCAGCACCGTGCCCCCGCGCTGGATGATGCTGCCCACATCGCGCGCCCCCAACCGCTTGAAGTTTCCCTCGATCAGCCCCGAGTAACCCTGATATACTCCCCACGTGTTGATGCCGCGTGACTGTCCGGTTCTGATCACCGCGCGGATGGCCGCGTTCATGCCCGGTGCATCTCCACCACTCGTCAAAACTGCAAGATTATTCATTGATTTTGTCCTTTTAGGGAATCAACTTCAGAATCGCAGATCCTCCTCCCTCCTGTAGGTGTCTTGGCTCACAGCTTTTTGTCGCGCCATAGATAACATGGCGTAACTGAACCGCCATGCCAAGATGGGACGCCGGTCTTCATGCACCTTTCCGCGCCTTCCGCGCCTTCCGCGCCCCCGGCTCAGCTTTTTCTCCTCGTCCCGAATGATGAAAATTCACACTGGCTTGTCGCTCATGACCAGGAGAGAACAAAATGGTACGCATCATGCTGATTGAACTCTGGGAGCATCTGCGCGGCTACGACAAGTGGATTCAGACCGAGGCCACTATCCAGTCCTCCGATCTGGCTGAAGTCGAACTCGGCGATATTCGCTACAGCAGGTTGGGCAGGTGGCTCGTTCATCAAATCCGTAGAATCACTTTGAACCATGAAAAGCTGTGCCCCGGTGTATGAGCTTGACCTTGCCCTCAGAATGTGTCGCTCTTAACGGACCGGTTTGGGAGATTTCCATTCATCCCCGTTGTAGTCGCGGCAGTGGTAATGTGGAAAAGGTGGAAAACAGCTTTGAATATTCCTCGTAGGTTGCCAAGGTTCCGCCGATCAGCTTCCGTGGAATTTTGGGTTTACGGTAACAGCCCTGTTAACTCTTCCAGACGTATGGATTGCGCTTCGAAGTGATCTTTATCACTTCATGGGTGTGCCATCCAAGATCATCCGGAGACTAACCGACCGGCTCCGTTCATGGAAAATCGATTTGGTGTAAACCGAGCAAACGGGGCAGGACTCATCTCCATTTCCTGCTTGCCAACCATGTGCGGAAGATGCGAGCTCGAATTAACCTCATAATCAGGCATAAGCACCAATACAATCATTAACATACAGAACATTTGAGCAGGAAGGTGATAGCCGGCAGTTATCACCCGATAAATAAAACGTATTGGACAGGACGATTGATTCGCCGCAGGCTGGGAAAAATGCTGGGCATCGCACAGCGCCGGTGATTGCAGATCCGACAGACACCACCGGAAAAAGCGAGTCCCGCACGTTCCCCGCGCCTCAGACCAAGCCGGTTGAAAAATCCGTGATGACGCGGGAGCAGATACTGGCGCTCCTTGGGGCCGTTGAGGATGTGCATGATCTATGCCTGCTGCATATAGGCATGTTGCGCCACGCCAGTATCAAGACAACCGGGGACGTGTATGTGCAGACCATTGAGCAGAGCTTTCTTCAGGCTGTAAATTCGCGCACGACCGCAGTGCTTGAAGGCTGGGCAGCGCCGGTCGGGCAATTGGGGCTGAAGGGAAGGAATGTGAAGGGTCTTGAGGTAATTCGGCGAAGGAGGGAGAGGAAGTGCCTGTAAGTTATTGATTTATTGGCTCCGCAGGTAGGACTCGAACCTACAACCCTTCGGTTAACAGCCGAATGCTCTGCCATTGAGCTACTGCGGAATCACTATCGTTAAGTTGTCCACTACCAAGGTAGCAGAGACCGCGGAACTCGTCAAAATTTCTGCCGATAAGCCGTAAATTTCTCTTCACAAAGGCGCGTCGGCGAGGGGCGCGAATCCCGGCCACTGGCCAGTCGAGTCCGGAAGCCCTCCCGCGCGATACGATAGAAGAAGTGAAAAGAAAAGCCAATGCCTCGAATTTCCAGGCTGGCCCACAGAAGCACGATTCCTGAAAATACAGCGCTTCATCAACCAGCAAGGAGTTCCCTTCCCGCATGAAACTGAAATTGCCCGCCGGTACATTCCGCGCCTATCTGTTCGACTGCGACGGCACAATCGTCGATTCAATGCCGCTTCATTACATTGCCTGGAAAAAGGCGCTCGGCGAATGGGGCTGCGATTTCGACGAAAAGCTCTTTTATTCCTGGGGCGGCAAGCCCACGCGCCAAATTGTCTCCGATCTGAACGCGATGAAGGGGCTGAAAATGCCCGTCGAGGCCGTTGCGCGCCACAAGGAAGAACTCTACTTCGAGCTGCTGCCGCAACTGAAGGCGATCCCCGAGGTGATGGAGCACATCAACGCGCAGCAGGGGCGCATTCCCTTCGCCGTGGTTTCGGGCGGCAGGCAAGACTCGGTCACACGTTCGCTCAAAGTGCTTGGCCTGCTGGATAAATTCGACACCATCGTCGGCTCGGATGACTACACCCACGGCAAACCGGCTCCGGATGCCTTTTTGCTGGCTGCCCAGCGGCTCGGCGTCTCGCCCGGCGACTGCCTCGTTTTTGAAGACACGGACCTGGGCATTCAGGCGGCAACCGCAGCGGGAATGGCCTCCGTGAAAGTCCCCGCTCCCTGGGAACGAGGCTAGAGCCAATTCTCAGTAGAGCAGCACGGCAAGCCGGTAGGCCGTGAACGCGCCTTCCTGACCCTGTGGCGTGCAGCTTCCCACGGCCGCCGAGCGATACTGGCCCGAGGCCAGCTTGTTCGTCAGCGCCTGAGGCAGATGGGTCAGGTCGACGCCCTGCCAACGCATGATGAATTGCGCCTGCGGGCCAGAATGGGAATCGGGCAAACCTCGATCCATGGCGCAAGCGGCGCGGGCAACGCTCACATCGCCGAAGTTCTTGACGCCGCTGGCGCGCAACAGACCGGCAACGGCAGCCTCTACTTGGGCATCGGCCAGCATGGGCACCACACGCTCATAGTCGGCAACGGCGTAAAGCACTCCCCGGCTGGCCACTACGGACACTCCCACACGGTCCACATGGGGATTCAGCAGGTTGGCGCGATGGCGCGGTGAGTTCATCCACGAGTTATGAATCGTAGCCGGATCGGGGCCAATCGCCACATTCTCCTCAATCAAGCTGAAGTGCGCTCCGGCCTGATGGGCGCGCTCCGAAACATCGGCTTCGCCGGCGTATTGGTGGGAGATCGGCCCTTCAACAACCATGCGCAAGCAATGCTGGCGCGCTGCCGCCGTCAATGCCGCGTCCCACTTGAGCGGCGCGGCTCCGGCTGCAGCGCGCGCCCGATTGGCCAGCGCAATCAATTGTTCGGCCTCGGGCTGGCGAATCTCCTGTTTTTCACCCTGTAAGGAGTAACCCGGGCGCGCTTGCGCAAACAATACAGACGCAACCAGCGCCAGAGACAAAGCCAAAAAATTCCGCGATATGCCCATATTCACTTCAACACTACTCCAACGCCGCGGTCGCGGTATTCTTTCTATGCCGATGCTTTTTTCCTCAACCAACGCGTTCGCCGCCCTCCGCAACCGCATCCGCCGCCAGCCTTTGGCGGTAGCGGGCGTGCTGCTGCTGGCCGCTTTCGTCGTGGGTGGATTGGCCGCGCCTTGGCTCGCGCCCGCCAATCCCGCCGCCATTGACCTGTCGCATCGCCTTGAAGGCCCTTCCGCCGTTCACTGGGCCGGCACTGACGAACTGGGCCGCGACACGCTCTCGCGTCTGCTCTTCGGCGCGCGGCTTTCGCTGGCCGTCTCGGTCACCGTCGTCGGCATCTCACTGGCCCTGGGCCTGGCCATCGGCGGTCTGGCTGGCTACCTCGGCGGCTGGATCGACATTGCTCTGACCACTTTTGCCATGAACACTTTTCTGGCCCTGCCCGGAATTCTGCTGGCCATCGCCTTTGCGGCGTTTTTGGGGCCGGGCTTCGCCAACCTGGTGCTGGCCTTGGCCATCGGCGGCTGGGCCGGTTACGCGCGTCTCGTCCGCGCGCAGGTGATGGCCGTCCGCGACCGCGAATATGTGGATGCGGCGCGCGCCCTGGGCGCCAGCGGACTGCGCATCTTCTTTCGCCACATTCTGCCCAACATTCTGCAACCAATCCTGGTGCAGGCCGCCATCGGCATGGCCGGCGTGATTCTGGCCGAGGCCACGCTCTCGTTTCTCGGCCTGGGCATTCCCGCGCCCGCGCCCAGTTGGGGAGCGATGCTGAACGACGCACGGCTGCATCTGTTTGACTCGCCCCACATGGTGCTCTTCCCTGCCATGGCCGTCGCCGGAGCTGTGCTCGGCTTCAACTTTCTCGGCGACGCGCTGCGCGACCAACTCGACCCGCGCACGCGGTTGGAAATGGGGCTGTGATCTTGTTCGTCTGCTTCGCGATGCTGTGTGCCCCATATCTGGCGCAGTCTCGTCGCGCCAGATGTGGGAATCCACAGTTCTCGATCAGCCTCACGCCTCGGAGAATCTCATTGGTCCGGCCCAAAAAAATTGCATCATGCTTCCCCACCCTAGCGACAAAGGCGTCGCGAGGATGGGGCACCCAAATAGTTTTGCAATTCAGGAGGACCGGATCAAGATGAAGATCGGCGTCGTCAGCGATACACACGGCCTGCTGCGGCCTGAAGTTCTCACGGCTCTGGCTGGCGTTAGGCAGATTCTGCATTTGGGCGACGTGGGCCGGGCTTCCATCCTGAGGGATCTGGCCAAAATCGCTCCAGTCACCGCCGTACGCGGCAACTGCGACCGCGAAGGCGCGTGCGGCAAGCTGCCGGAGACCGAGGTCGCTTTGGTTGCCGGTCGCTACGTCTACATGCTTCATGATCTGAGCAAGCTGCATCTGGACCCGGCCGCCGGAAAATTTGCCGCCGTGCTCTTCGGCCACTCGCACGTACCCAACTACTACCGCCGCCAGGGCGTCCTCTACCTCAATCCCGGCTCCTGCGGCCCGCGACGCTTCGATCTGCCGGTTTCGGTAGGAATGCTGACGGTGGGCGATGACGGCGAATTCAAAGCCCGGATCGTCAACTTGAATTGCAATTGAGCAGTTTCTATTGATCCGGCCCAAAAGATTTGCAACGCGCTTTCCCACCCTAGCGACAAAAACAAAGGCGTCGCGAGGGTGGGGCACCCAAATCGTGTTGCAATCCATAAGGACCGGATCAGTAGTACTACAGTTGAACTTGCTTCAGAGCGCCCCGATCCGGGCCTAAAGGTCCCTACTCCCTCCGAATCACCGATTTTCTTCTGTAGTACCCCCACCCCTATTTTGTACGCAAAATCATTGTTTTCTTGAGTTTGCAGACATGGTTGTGCTGCAAAATCGTGAAAATAAAGAAGTTATCCGCAAAATCGTCCAAAAAAAGGAGTTATGCGCAATTTTGGCCGTCTGCCAGCAGCTTCCGGCTGGCAGACGGCGCGAAGACTCCCAGGATTATTGTGCGACGAAGCAAGGAAATCATTCGCAAGCTCTTGCGGCCATCTGCGGTGGGGCAGCCGCTTGCTTATCGTTCGCATGGGAATTTGTGGCCTCCCACATCTGCCGCACAGAACGCGTCAGATATGGGGCACCCAGCCACCTGCGGTGGGGCCAACCGCTCGCTTGTCGCTCGCATAGATATTTGTGGCCTCCCACATCTGCCGCACAGAACGCGTCAGATATGGGGCACCCAGCCACCTGCGGTGGGGCCAACCGCTCGCTTGTCGCTCGCATAGATATTTGTGGCCTCCCACATCTGCCGCACAGAACGCGGTAGATATGGGGCACCCAGCTTGGCGCTTTCTCGTGTGCTCAGAGACCTATTCCCTCATCCGCGGATTCACCCACTGATAGACGACGTCGGTCAGCAGATTCACCAGCACATAAGTCAATCCAATCGAGAGCAGACAGCCCTGCACCAGCGCATAATCGCGATTGGAGATGGCGCTGACCGTCAGCCGCCCCAGCCCGGGCCAACTGAAAATCGTCTCGGTTACAATCGCTCCGGCCAGCAATGCGCCAAACTGCAATCCGACCACGGTAACGATGGGAATCATCGCGTTGGGCAAGGCATGGCGGCAGACAACGGCAGATTCGCTCAGTCCCTTGGCCCGCGCGGTGCGGATGTAGTCCTGGCCCAACTCTTCCAGCATCGCCGTGCGCACCATGCGCGTGAGAATGGCGGCCAACGACGCGCCCATCGCCACTGAGGGCAAAATCAGGTAGCGCCAATCAATCGATGCGCTTCCGCTGGCATTGGCGCCGGAGACAGGCAGCCATCCGAGCAGAATGGAAAAAACCAGAATCAGCACCGGACCCAGCGCCAGACTGGGAACGGAGAGGCCAAAAAGGCTGACGACAGAGAGCACTTGATCGATCCAATGGCCACGGTTGACGGCAGCCAGAATCCCGGCCGGCAGCGCCAGCAGCAGTCCGAAGCCCAGCGCCGTCAAGGTCAGCGCCAGCGTGTAGGGGTAGCGCGCCGCGATCAGGTTGGCCACCGTGTCATGCAGACGGATGGAGTTGCCCAGGTTGCCGCGCAGGACGCCTGCCCAGTAGTGCAGGTACTGTGCCCCAAGCGGCTGATCAAGGCCGTACTGGTGGCGCAAGGCGCTGATGTCGGTTGGCGCCGCGCCCTCGCCCAGCATCTGCAGGATGGGGTCGCCGGGAACCAGGTGAATCAGCAGAAAAACCAGCGACACCACCAGCCAGACAACCGGAAGAGTCAGCGCGAGACGGGTAAGAATTTGCTTCATGGGCTTCAATTCAGCTTACAGCGGACAGCAAACAGTGAACAGTTGGCAGTGGCACGGGACTGAGATCAGGGGAACAAAAGGCAGGGACCAGAAGGGAAAGATGATTCAAGCCTTTGTGGACGGATTAAGAGAAACAGCCGTTCCATCCTCCACCGTCTCCACCCTGATTTTCGCAATGCGCCGGCGATCCATTTCGACAACCGTCAGGCGGCGGCCTTCATAGAGAACAGACTCGCCCGCGCGGGGAATGTGACCCAGGCGCGCCAGCAGAAAACCGGCCAGGGTTTCCACGCCGCCGCCGCGCGGCAGATTCCAGTGCATCTGGGTCTTCAGGTCGCGGAGGTTCGCGCTGCCTTCGATCAGCAGCGCTCCGGCGGCTGTGGTCAGGATGGGATGCGAAGGCGAATCGAACTCGTCCTCGAACTCGCCAGTAAGCTGCTCAACAGCGTCCTCAGCGGTGACGATGCCGACCGTGGAACCGTACTCGTCAACCACAATGGCCATGTGGCGGCGGCGCTGCTGAAACTCTCCGATCAGGTCAAGAACCGTTTTGGTTTCAGGCACCACCAGCACGTCGTGCATGACCTGGGAAAGCTGGAGTTCGGCCACAGGAAGCGACGGACGGAAGAACATCAGCCGGGCCAGGTCCTTCGAGTAGACAACACCGATGACGTGCTCCGCGCCGCGCTTCTCATCGAAGACCGGAACGCGGGAGTGCATGTTGTCAATAACCTGAGCGCTGGCCTCTTTGAGCGGCAGGTTCGAGGGCAGCGAAAAAATCTTCTGGCGCGGAGTCATGATCTCGCGCGTGACCACGTCGTCCAGTTCGAGCGCACGATGAATGAGCGTCTCCTGAAGGGCGGGCAGGACGCCCATGCGGCGGGCGGCGGTGGCGATCAGTTTCAACTCATCGGGCGAGTGGACCGCGTCCTTCTGCGTCACGGGAATATCGAAGCCGCGCAGGATGATGGCGGCCGAGTTTTTGAGAAGGCGCACGGCGGGCCGAGCCACGGCGATGAACAGCAGCATGGGCCGGGCCACGGCGACAGCCAGAGCCTCGGAACGGCGCAGCGCCAGCGATTTCGGCACCAGTTCGCCCACCACCACCTGCATATAGGTGATAAAGGCAAAGCTGAGCGTAACGGCGACGATATGGGCATAAACCCGGGCGTGGGGCAACTCTCCCATCCAGCCCATCAGGACGCCGGCGGCCAGCGGTTCGCCCAACCAGCCCAGAGCCAGCGAACAGAAGGTGACGCCGAGTTGAACAGCAGGCAGGAAATCGTCCAGATTCTGCTGCAAGCGGCGAACGGCGCGCGCTCCTGGCACGCCAGCAACCAGCAACTGCTCGATGCGCGTGGCGCGGATCGAAACCAGAGCGAACTCCGCGGCCACAAAAAATGCGTTGACCAGAATGAGCATGGCCACGGCGACAAATTCGAGCAGTGAAAGTCCGTGCATCCTGCCTGTGAGAATAGCATTTTGACGAAGATCAGTGGTCAGAGATCTCAGAAGACAAGAATCAGTTTTGCTGAAGCTGGCGGCGTGGAACCAATCCGTCGCCTGATGCGTATAAAAGAAATGCCCTGCAGGCGGAATTGTCGAGGAGAAGAATGAAGAAACATTTATGGATTGCGGTTGTGGCCGCGGCCGCTCTGGCTGTGGTTCCGGCGCTGGCTTCAGAGGCTACTTTTGATCGCACGCTTACCGTCGGCCGGCGCGCGGAACTGTCGGTTTCGACCGGCGCGGGCAATATTCACATCACTCGCGGCACGGGCAACCAGATACACATCTTCGGACGGGTGAAATCCGGCTGGGGCGGCAATGAGCAGCAGGTCCGCGCCATCGCGGCCAACCCGCCCATCGAGCAAACGGGCGGCATCGTGCGCATCGGCGCCCGCCATGAGAACCTGCACAACATCAGCATTGACTATGAGATTCAAGCGCCGGAGGATGCGTATCTCGACGCCAGCTCCGGCTCGGGCGACATTAACGTGCAAGGGGTGGGCGAGAACGCACGGCTCTCGACCGGATCGGGCAACATTCGCGCTACCGGCCTGCACGGCGGCTTCATGCTGAACACCGGCTCGGGCAACATCTACGCCGAGCAGACGAGCCAGGGCGACGTAAAGGCGCAAACCGGTTCGGGCAGCATCGAGCTGCGCAATCTGCATGGCGGCCTGCGCGCCGGAACTGGCTCGGGAAGCATCAAGGTGGGCGGAATGCCAGCCTCCGACTGGAAGCTCGAAACTGGCTCGGGCAACGTCGAGCTCTGGACTAGCAACGCCGCGCTCACGCTGGACGCCTCGACCGGCTCGGGCAGCATCCATTCCGACCAGGAAATAACGACCCAAGGAGCGCAGAGCCATCACCGGATGACCGGCAAGTTGCACGGCGGCGGTCCCATGGTGCGCATCGAGACAGGATCGGGCGACATCCGCATCCACTAACAGTGAACAGTGAACAGTGAACAGCTCAAAACTGACAGTCAAGGGGCCTCCGAGCAAGCCGAACCAGCGAGCAGCATTCCCCGCCGGGGTTAAAGCCCCGCGTTGATTTAGCAGGCGCTATGTACGAGCTCAAACCCGTACCCTTCAAAGCCCCGCTGTAGGCTGTCCACTGTTCACTGTCTGTTGTTGACTGCTCACTATTCACTGATCTCTCACGATAAACTGAAGCTATGGTTCATATTTTTCACCCCATTCCCGTTGATTCACTGAAGCTGCTGGCCTTCGATCTGGACGGCACCCTGATCGACTCCGCGCAGGACCTGTGCAACAGCGTCAATGCCGCGCTGGATCATGTGGGGCATAAGCCGCTCCCGGACACGGTCATTGCCAGCTTTGTGGGCAACGGCGTGGCGCTGCTGGTACGCCGTTCGCTGGCACGCGAAGAAGGCATTTCTCCCGAGCAGGTGGATGAAGCGCTGATGGCCCGGACTCTGGCCTACTTCCTCGACTACTATCGCAAGCACAAGCTGGACTTTACCTATGCCTACGACGGCGTTCTGGAGTCTCTAAAGGCGCTCAGCGAGTTGCACAAGCTACCCTCCAGAACCATGGCCGTCGTCACCAACAAACCGGCGCGTGCGGCGCAGGGCATCTGCGAAGGGCTGGGCATGGCGGAGTATTTTCTGCATATCTATGGGGGCGACAGCTTCCCGGCGAAAAAGCCCGATCCGATGGGACTGCGCGCGCTGATGGAAGAGACCGGCGCGCGCCCGGAAGAGACAGTGATGATCGGCGACAGCAAGGTCGATGTCCAGACGGCACGCAACGCCGGCGTCTGGTGCGTGGGCTGCGCCTTCGGCTTCGGACCGCAGAACCTGATGGATTCCCCGCCTGATGTGCGGGTCGATTCCGCCGCGGAATGGGTAGCGGCGCTCAGCCCCGTAAAAACTGTTCCTCGGACGTAATTTGATCCACTCATTAACGATCCGGCCCAAAAGATTGTGTTGAAATGATCCGATCAATAAGTGCCCCAACCTGCATCCAACACTGTAGGCTGAATCCATGGACACGATAGCCGCCAACCCGCTGCGCATTGTGCTGCCCGGCGGCAGCGGTCAAGTTGGCCAGGCGCTGGCGCGATACTTTCAGCAACGGGGCCACCAGGTGACCGTACTGACTCGCGGCCCGTATACCGCGCCCTGGCAGACCGTTCACTGGGATGGCGAGCACCCCGGCCCATGGGTCGAGTACCTGGAAGGCGCGGACGTTTGCATCAACCTGACCGGGCGTAGCGTGAACTGCCGCCACGACGCGGCCCATCGTCAGGCAATCTACGAATCGCGCATTCGCAGCACAAACTTGCTGGGCCGCGTGATCGCCGGACTCACCGAGCCTCCCAAACTCTGGATGAATGCCTCGGCTGCCACCATTTACGCGCGCTCCCTCGACGAAAACGGCGTTGATCTGCCGCTGGATGAGACGGCTGGCAGCCTGAGCAGTAGTGCGCTTTCAGCGGAAACCGGACCCTCCGCCGAGCGATGGGCGCACCGGCGGAATTTTACCGCGCGCGTGGCCCAGGATTGGGAGGCCGCATTCTTCCGGGCCGAAACGCCGCGCACCCGCAAGATTGCCTTGCGCAGCGCCATCGTCCTCAGCCCCACGCCCGGCGGCGCTTTTGGCGTGCTTTCAAATCTGGTGCGGCTCAGTCTGGGCGGCAAACAGGGCAACGGACGCCAATTCGTCAGTTGGATTCACGAATCCGACTACGCCCGCGCCGTCGAGTTTCTCATTGCCCGCGAGGACATCGATGGGCCGATCAACCTTGCCGCGCCCAATCCCCTGCCCAACCGCGAATTCATGGCGGCTCTGCGTGAGGCGTGGGATGTGCCCAACGGCCTGCCCGCGCCATGGTTGGCCATCCAGCTTGGCGCTCTTTTTCTGCGCACCGAGCCTGAGTTGGTTCTGTCGAGCTGCCGCGCCATCCCCTGTCGCCTGCTTCGCGCCGGATTCAAATTCGAGTTTCCCGATTGGCCTGAAGCCGCACAGAACCTTGTGCAACAGTGGAAGAATCGGGACTATTGATCCGGCAAGAAAACAGTAACATCGCATCCCATCCATTTCCGCAAAAAGCGCGGAAATGGATGGGGCACCCAAACATGATTTAACTACCGGATCAATAGTTTCCTCTTCGCTGCTCTACTTCGCCGGCGTAATGTCGGTGACAGGCAGGTCGATGTGCCCGAGCAGAATCTCAAATCGCCGCTGCTCTTCTTTCTGATAAGTCGCCTGGTCGGGCCATAACTCCTTGATGAAAGCCTCTTCATCGGGGTTGGCGGTCGTGGCCACGGTCGAGTTCTTGTACTTGATGGTCACGCGGTAATCCCAGCGAAGCTCCTCCGAAGTGTGGTTGGCTGGCGTCTCGATCTTCACCGAGAGAATGCGTCCGGTGGCCTGAATCTTCTGCAACAGCGGGTAGTGGTTCTTCAGGAAGAGCTGCAAGAACTCGGCCTGATGTCCCCATTGAGTCTTGTAGTAATACTCGACGGTGTAGGGCTGGTCGGCGCTGCCTTGCGGCGGAGCGCCCTGTGCCAGGAGCGGTGCGGCCAGCGAAGCGGAGAAAAACACGGCGAAAACGGCGAGAATAATTCTGCGCATGAAACCTCCTTGATTGAAAGCATTGTACCGTGAAAACTACCCTGCCACCCGCCGGAATCGCACCGCCTGATAGGGCTTTCCCAGAAGCTTCAACTTCGTCTTGCCAGCGAATCGACCCGGCAGCGCCCTGATTGTCATCGCCCATGTGTCGATCACCTCGGCGGAAAAGCTTCCCTCCGGCAACGGAAACTCGTATTGAATAGGTTGATGAATGTCGAAATAGTAGAAAATCTGCTGCGGCCGCTTGCCCGTCGCGTCCATGCTGGCGGCGTTGGGATAGTATTGCGTAGCGCCCGCCTCTAGCCCGCTGCCAGCCGCACTACTGCCGGAGTCCGCCGCCGTCTCTTCCACCAGCTTCCGCAGAAACGCAATCCGTGCCGGGCTCGAGCCCTTCAGCTTGCCGCCATTCGACCACAACAGAATCGCCGACTCGCTTTCATCGGCCGGATGATCGAGATCGAGATACGTCTCCCCGTGCGTCACATAACACCCAGCCATCACACCCAGCCAGAAGCGCCGCGTCAGCTCCTCGCCGGTCAGGTTTCCCCAGCGCCGCTCCAAATTGCCTTCGTACATCACCTCGTCGTAAATCACCGGCTTGCGCCAAGCCTTCAGCCATCCGGCAGCCGCCTCAAAGTCGTGCGTCTGCAAGCTGGCGTGCGTCACCCACGGATGCCCATAGTCGTACATCGAAACCGAGTAATGCACGGAGCGGAGATGACCCACCGGATCGTGCTGCTCAACGATATGGAAGAACCTGTCGAAGTCCTGCACCGTTTTGGCTTTCATCAGGTCATACTCATTGGCCAGCGACCACCAGACATTTCGGTAGGCCGAGAGCCGCGCCAGCACATAGCGCAGGTAGCGATCGTCGGCCTCCGCCGGCATGGCCGCATAGCCCCAACTGTCATACGGGTGAAAGAGAATCAGATCCGCTTCGATACCAAGCTTGCAGAGATCCGCAATCCGCTCCTCCAGATGCCGAAAAAACGCTGGATTCGGCCGCGTAAAATCATTCTTCCCTGCCGTACGTTCAAAGGGATAAAACTCCGGCTCATTGTGGTTGTAGGCATAGCTCTTCGGGAAAACGCACATGCGAATCTTGTTGAACGGCGCGCCGGCCAGCATCCCAAGCGTCTCGCGTTGCAACTCCTCGCTCTGATGCACCCACGCATAACAGGTCGTGCCGAAGGGAAAATACGGCGTTCCATCGGCATAGGCGAAGTGATAGGTATTGTGCACCCCAACCGGTCCATGCGCTCCGGCCGCCGCCGCGCCGCAATGAAACGTGCCCTTCAGCCCATCCAGAGCCGCCGCGCCGCTGGCTGTCGTATAACTCCATTCGCCTTCGGCATCCGGCATGAAGCGGATTTTGTAATTGCCGTCGCCGTCGTAAAAACCGTCCACCGCGACCGTTCTGTGTTCCAGCGCGAAGGTCGCCGTCAGTTCGACTTCGGTAAACGGGTTCCCCGACGAAGGCCCTTGCAGCGTGATCTCGAATACATTCCACTTGGGAACAATTGCCTGCTGGTTTGGATCGTTTGTTTGTGCGCGTGGATTGATTCTTTGGGTGGTCTGCGCAAGAGCTTCTGCCACTCCATCCGGCGCAATACTGGCCAGAGCGGCCAACGATCCGACTGAACCAAGCTTCAACATTTCACGGCGGCTGATTGAACTCATGGCAATCATGCTAGCATCGGCGGCCGGATCAAGCCGCCGCGCTCAAACACAGCTCGCGTTCGCGGATGCTCTCTTGACGCTTGACGCGAGGCTCAGCATCAGCGAGGACCTTTCAGGAATGGCTTTCATACAAATTGGAATAATCTGCAAGTTTTTACGGCCAAATAGAAATATTTAAGGGGGGGGGAGGGGGTATGTGCGATTGAGCAGGAAGCCCCCGCTTCACTGCTGAAATCTATCGTGCGCCGGCGGAGCCAATTTTCTGCAAGGAGCTACATCACTTCAATATTTCTATTCTATGCGAGGGAATAACGAGGTATTCAGGACAGTTCTTCCCGGAGGGAAGAAACGAAAATAGCCCAGGGTGAAACCCTGGGAAAGCGTGCGACGAGGCTTTCCGCCCCGGAGGGGCGGTGTGAAAGCCTCCTGCCTTCGCTAGGAAAGCTCTGAACACGTGGCCTTTTAAAAATCCGCATTTCCTCGGGGGCTAAAGCCCCGCTGATTTTGCGGGTTTTATGTACGGGCTAAAGCCCGTACCCTTCAAAACATCAACTTATTCAGAGCTTCCCTAGATTCCGCAAATCCATGCGTGAACGTTCGATCCGCCCCTCCGGGGCGGATGAATCTTTCTTTGCTACTTACCCAGGGCTGCGCTGCGCTTGCCCTGGGCTATTTTCGATGGCTCCCTACGGGAGCAAACCTAAGTTCATTATGTAAATATCCCCCGGCAGAGCCGGGGGATATTTACAGGCGGTGGGATTAAACCTGGCACGTTGAACTAAGCTTCGCTGTGACCTCCCATGCGTCAAGGAGATAAACGCGGTCGCCGCTAATCTTCGCTAGTTCTTCGCTGCTCAGGTATAATCTATCCATGGACTTTGAACTGGTGACCCACTACACGCCGCAGGGAGATCAGCCGCACGCGATTGAGGAACTGGTCCATGGACTCGCGACGGGCGAAAAGCATCAGGTGCTGCTCGGCGTGACCGGCTCGGGCAAGACCTTCACCATGGCCAAGGTCATCGAGGCCGCCAACCGCCCGGCGCTGATTCTGGCGCATAACAAGACGCTGGCCGCGCAGCTCTATCACGAGTTCAAGCAGTTCTTCCCCAACAACGCGGTTGAATACTTTGTGAGTTATTACGACTATTACCAGCCGGAGGCTTATATTCCCGCCGGCGACTTATACATCGAGAAAGAAGCCACGATCAACGAGGAACTGGACAAGCTGCGTCTTTCGGCGACGCGCAGTTTGTTCGAGCGGCGGGATGCGATCATCGTCAGCTCAGTCAGTTGCATCTACGGCCTGGGCTCCCCGGAGGCTTACTACGGAATGCTGCTGCTGCTCGAAAAGGGCCAGCACATCAGCCGCAAGGATATAACCCGGCGGTTGGTCGAGATACTCTACGAGCGCAACGACACGGACTTCCGGCGCGGTACATTCCGCGTGCGCGGCGACGTAATCGAGGTCTATCCGACATACGATGAGACGGCTTATCGCATTGAGTTATTCGGCGACGAGATCGAGACCCTCTCGCAGATTGATCCGCTCTTCGGCACGGTAAAGCAGACATACACGCGGCTGCCGATTTACCCCAAGAGCCACTACGTGATGCAGCCGGAACGCAAGGCCGGGGCCATCGCCACCATTCTGGCCGAGTTGAATGAGCGGGTGGGCGAACTGGAAGCCGAAGGGCACATGGTCGAGGCGCAGCGCATCAATCAGCGCACGCGCTTTGACCTGGAGATGATTAAGTCAATGGGCTACTGCCACGGCATCGAGAATTATTCGCGGCACTTCAGCGGCCGCCTGCCGGGGGAGGCTCCGCCGACGCTGCTGGACTACTTCCCGAAGGATTTTCTGCTCTTTATCGACGAGAGCCACGCCACCATTCCGCAGGTGCATGGGATGTGGTTCGGCGACCGCAGCCGCAAGCAGAATCTGGTGGACTACGGCTTCCGTCTGCCCTCGGCGATGGACAACCGTCCGCTGAAGTTTGATGAGTTTGAGCGGCGCGTACATCAGACGATTTACGTCTCCGCCACGCCCGGCCCGTATGAGCTGACGCAAGCGGCCGGAGTGGTGGTCGAACAGGTCATTCGTCCGACAGGGCTGGTTGATCCAGAGGTGGAAATCCGCCCGGTCAAGGGCCAGATTGACGACCTGCTGGCGGAAATTCGCGACCGGGCGACGCGCCACGAGCGGGTGCTGGTAACCACGCTGACCAAGCGCATGAGCGAGGACCTGGCCGGCTACTACACCGAGGTCGGCGTGCGCTGCCGTTACATGCACTCCGAGATCGAGACGCTGGAGCGCATCAAGCTACTGGCCGGATTGCGCAAGGGCGAGTTTGACGCGTTGATCGGCATCAACCTGCTGCGCGAGGGGCTGGACCTGCCGGAGGTCTCGCTGGTGGCCATTCTGGACGCGGACAAGGAGGGCTTTCTGCGTTCGGCTGGCTCACTGATTCAGACCATGGGCCGCGCCTCGCGCAACGTCGAGGGCAAGGCGATTCTCTACGCCGACCGCATTACCGACTCAATGCGCCGCGCGATGGACGAGACCGACCGGCGGCGAACCATTCAACGCGCCTACAACAAGGAGCACGGCATCACGCCGCAGTCGATCATCAGCCCGGTCGAGATGGGGCTGGCCGAAATCATGAAGGCCGAGTACGGCGACGTAACCGACGAAGAAACGCAGGACCTGCCGGAGTTCAAAACGCAGGAGGAACTGGACGATTTTATCGCCAAGCTGGAAACAGCGATGCGCGAGGCGGCCAAGAAATTCGAGTTTGAAAAAGCCGCCAAGTTGCGCGACGCGATCAAGGAACTGCGCGACAAGGAATTTATGTTCGCGTAAGCCGCGGACTCCCACATCTGGCGCGATGGAACTGCGCCAGATATGGGGCACCCAGGGCTAGAGCAAATTCAGAAACTGCACAGTATTCCTGAATTTGCTCTAAACGATCTCGCCCGGATTTACAATTGCATTTGAGATCCCATGACCATTCATATTGAGCAGGATTGTTCCAACGTGGATTGGAAGACCGTTTCCGGCATATTGAAAGTGACGGGAATGGCCTTTTTCGCGCCCGAAGTACACCAAAAGATATTTGAAGCCAGTTATTCGGTTTCGTTTGTTTTCGATGGAGACCGGCTGATCGGCTGTGGCCGCGCGCTTTCGGACGGCGTTTATCAAGCGGCTCTTTACGACATTGCGGTGCTGCCTGAGTATCAAGGCCAAGGAATAGGGCGGAGCATGATCGAGTCGCTTCTCTCTCGCGTGGGCCATTGCAACGTGCTTTTGTACGCCGCTCCGGGCAAGGAAGCCTTTTACCAAAAGCTCGGCTTCCGCGCCATGAAAACGGGAATGGCGCGGTTTGTCAGAGCCGAAGCCATGGCTCAAAAAGGGTTTACGGAATAGAGAAGAGCGCTCCCTTGATTCGTATTTGGTTATTAATTCGCCCGTGGCGCAATTGATCCTGGCAGACGCCTGCGTGCGAAAATCAAGGTGGAGCCTCGATGGCCGTTTTTGGCAGTTTTGCCCTTCTGATCGCATTGGCGCTGGCCGCCTACAACATGATTGCTGGCGGCTTGGCGTTGTGGCTGACGGCGGCAAAACGGGCCACGGCCATTGCACCCGAGCGGCTACTGGAGACGGCGCGGCGGGCCGGGATCGCTGGTTTTTTTGCCGTTACGGCGGCTGTCTTCGCGCTGCTCTGGGCCATTTTTACCAACGATTTTTCCATCCGCTACATTCTGGAGCACAGCAACCGCACGCTGCCTGCCATCTACAAATTTTCCGCGCTGTGGGCCGGGCAGGAAGGCTCGCTGCTGCTGTGGGCGTGGCTGCTGGGCGGCTTCGGCTTCATTCTGCGGCGGCGGCGCAGGCCGGACGCTATTGATCCGGCCCAAAAGGTTTGCATCGTGCATTCCCACCCTGTTTCATTACGTTTGGGCCGGGTCAATAAGCTTTACGACTGCGCGGGCGCGATCCTGGCCGGAATTCAGGCTTTCTTTCTGCTGTTGCTCTGCTTCCCCGCTTCACCTTTCACACTCATGCAGGGACCGGTTCCCGCCGACGGCTACGGACTCAATCCGCTGCTGCAATACCCGGAGATGGTGATTCACCCGCCGCTGCTCTATCTGGGCTACGTGGGCTTTTCGGTTCCTTTCGCCCTGGCGCTGGCGGCGCTGATCGTGCACGCACCCGGCGAAGAGTGGCTCAAGGCCGCGCGCGGCTGGGCGCTGGTGAGCTGGCTGTTTCTGACGCTGGGCATCTTTCTCGGTATGCACTGGGCCTACGCCGTGCTGGGCTGGGGCGGCTACTGGAGCTGGGACCCGGTGGAAAACTCGAGCCTCATGCCTTGGCTGACCGGCACAGCCTTTCTCCACTCCGCGATGATCGAGGAGCGGAAGGGCGTGATGAAAAGCTGGAATGTGTGGCTGATCTTCGCCACCTTTCTGCTGACGCTCGTGGGCACGATGCTGACGCGCGGCGGACTGGTCAGCTCGGTGCACGCCTTCGCGGCCTCGTCGATTGGCTACTGGTTCCTGGCCTTCATCGCGCTGGCGCTGGCGGTCTGCATCTTTACCTACTTTTTGCGGCGCAAAGACCTGAAGAGCGCGCACCATGTGGATTTGCTGGTCAGCCGCGAGTCCTGCTTCTATTTTGGCGCGATGGTTCTGCTGGCCGCCTGTTATGTGATTCTGTGGGGAACGCTCTGGCCCACTCTTTCCGGCCTCATCACCGGCAGTAGGGTCGCCATCGGCGCGCCGTGGTACAACAGCGTGGTTGTTCCCATCGGCCTATTTCTGCTGTTTTTGGCCGGCGTGGGAACGCTGCTGCCATGGGGAACGGCGTCGCCGAAGAACCTTTGGCGCAACTTCGCGCTGCCCTTCATCGCGTTCTGTATCACGCTTTTCGTTTGCCTCGCGCTCGGCGTGCGGCCGTGGAGGGACGGCGCTTTTGACCGGGGCGTTTTTTACGCGCTGGCAGCATTCGCGCTGGCGGCGGGCGTGATGACGGCTATCGGCTCGGAGTTCCTGCGCGGAATACGGACAATGGCCAAAGAGCGCGAGCAAAACTTTTTCGCGGCCACGCTTCTGCTTGTTCGCGGCAACACACGGCACTACGGCGGCTATGCGGTTCACCTCGGCGTGGCGCTGGTGGTTGTGGGGCTGGCTGGCGCGACCTTCAACCGCAGCGTGGAAAGCGAAATGGCGCTCAAGGACACGGTTTCCATCGGCTCCTATACGCTCCAATGCGCCGGTTCTACGGAGGACTCGAACGCCAACTACGACTCCGAGTACGCGCTGCTCAATGTGTCAAAGAACGGCAAGCCCCCCTTCCAGATGACGCCCGAAAAGCGTCTCTATCACGCCAGCGAACAACCGCAGACCATGGTGGCCATTCACTCGACGCCCGCCGGAGATCTGTATGTAATCTATGAGGGCATGAATTCCACCACCGGCCAGCCGGTCATCAAGGCATTGCTGAATCCGCTGGTGGGCTGGATATGGGGCGGAGTCTTGCTGATGTTCATCGGCGCGCTGATGGCGCTGGTTCCTAGGACAGTGGACAGTTCAAAAGACTCCGGAGGATTTTGAGTTATGACGGAAACCCAGGGACTTATCGCCGGAATGCTGCTGTTCTTCGCGCTGTACCTTTATATTTTCTGGCCGGAGAAAGCCGCAAACAGCCAGCGCGGGAAGCATCTCGATGAAGACCCGCACGACCCGAACATTGAACAGCCCTTGGACCAAGGCCATGCGATTCACCGGAGGACGCTTTTACTGTCATGAAATCGACATTGTTCATCTTTCGCGCCGTTGCCTTGAGCCTGCTCGTCGCGGGCGCCACGGCGCAGGCTCGAATCACCGGCGCGGTGACCGGCATCGATGAAGAGCTGATAGCGGTTGCCGGAAGCGGCAAGGGGCGGCTTCACGTCGTTGAACGCTACGTTGTGCGCAACAGCAGCGCGCCGATGCGCCCTGCGCGAAACCGACTCACCCTCGGAATTGTGCTGCCGCCGGAAGCGGTTGTAGACGACGCGGAGGCGCAGCAGCCGGACAAACCGCCCACCACGCTGAAACCCGCCCCCAACGGCTCCAAGGGCCACTACGCCTTCAACTTGCCCATCCAGCCCGGTGACAGCGGCAAGGGCGCGCTTTTCCAGATCGAATACGAACTGCCGTACAGCGGCCAATTCACCTTCCACTCCCAGGTAACGATACCGGCCAAAACCGTGTGGGTGATGCTGCCCAAAAGCATGAACTTCGCCTCAAGTGCGGGATCGGCCTTTCTGTCCGCGCCGCAGGATCCCAGCTTTCAGACCTTCGTAACCAAGGACGCGGTTCCCGGCAAGGCGCTGGAGTTCACTGTTTCCGGCAACGGTTCCCTGGCGCATGAGGATCAAGGCGAAGGAGGAAACCAGCAAACCGACGGCAAACCTATCGACCCGCTTGGCAAATCCAAAGGGTGGATTCTGGGAGCGCTGGGAGCGCTGCTGGCGGCCTCGGCGGTTTTTCTGCTGCGCCAGCCCCATCGGGAAGCAGTGTCCGAGGCCGACACGAAAACGAGCGTGGCCCAGCCGGAGAGAAAATAGCGAACAGAGGGCAACGAGCGGCTGTGTGCCGCGTTGCCGTTCAGGATGCGGCCCGTGAAGCGAAGAGACGCGATGGCCAATCCGGCCCGGTCACGAACCTTTTCACTGTCTGCTGTTCCCTCGCCCCCCCGGTGCGAAAATAGAGGATTGGGAGCGAATGCCATGAATGTCTTCAAAACTGCCATGCTTTTGACGGGAATGACGCTGCTGCTGATGCTGGCCGGGGAGTACCTGGGCGGGACCGACGGCGCGCTGATCGCCTTTGCCGTGGCGGCGGCAATGAACTTTTTCAGCTACTTCTACTCCGACAAGCTGGCGCTGCGCATGTACCGGGCGCAGCCGGCGACGCGCGAGGAACTGCCGCGCGTCTATGCGGCGGTGGAGCGGCTGACGCAGCGCGCCGGAATCCCGATGCCGAAGATTTACGTGCTTCCGACCGAGTCGGCCAACGCTTTCGCCACCGGGCGCAATCCGCAGCACGCCGCAGTCGCCGTGACGCACGGCATTCTGGAGCTGCTGAACGACGACGAACTGGAAGGAGTGCTGGCTCACGAGCTGAGCCACGTGCGCAACCGCGACATTCTGACCAGCTCAATTGCCGCCACGCTGGCCGGAGCGATCACGATGCTGGCGCGGATGGCTTTCTGGTTCGGCGCGATGGGGGGCGGCGGCGACCGGCGCGACCGCGAAGGCGGCGGCCTGGGCGCAATTTTCATGCTGCTGCTGGCGCCCATTGCCGCCATGCTGATTCAGCTTTGGGTCTCGCGCACTCGCGAGTACGAAGCCGACGCCAGCGGCGCCCGTCTGACCGGCAATCCCTACGGCTTGGCCTCGGCTCTGGAAAAAATTTCCGGCGAGAGCCGCAGGGTTCCGCTGCTGGCCTCGCCCAGTTCGGCGCACATGTTCATCATTGCGCCCATGATCGGCGGACAGAGCTTCGCCAATCTCTTCTCGACGCATCCACCAGTGCAGGCGCGCATCCAACGGCTGATCGGGCGGCCATCGGTGTCTGGAATGCTCCAATAAGGCAGAGAGCAGAGTTCAGTTGCCGGTCTGGATTTGTGGCATCTCACCCTTGCGCAAGAAAAAACGCGCAAGGATGGGGCACCCAGCATGTATCGCCGATCTCTGTCCTCGGCCCCTTGATCTCTGTTCCTGTATCATCGAAGAGGCGCTGGCGCGTGAATCTCCGCCGCCGCCATATGGAAAAACAATGAAAACTGGCATTATCGGCCTGCCGCAGGTAGGCAAGACATCTCTGTTCAAGATTCTGACCAAAGCCAAGCTCGAAGATCACAGCCACTCGCGCCAGGAGCACATCGGCGTGGCGCGCGTGCCGGACGCGCGGCTGGACAAGCTTTCAGCGCTCTACTCGCCCAAGAAGACCACCTACGCCACGGTGGATTTCGTGGACGTGGCGGCCATTGGGCAGGAGGCGCTGAAAGAGACCGCCTTCCTGACCAGCCTGCGCAACGTGGACGCGCTGATTCACGTGCTGCGCGCCTTCGAAGACGACGCCATTGCCCACGTCGGCCCCATCGATCCCTTGCGCGACATCAAGAACGTCGAGTTCGATCTGATGGTCAGCGACCTCGAACAGATTGAGAAGCGCTTGCAGCGCATGGAAAAGGACCTGAAGAAGGGCCGCACCAGCGATTTGGAGCACGAACAGGCCCTGCTACTGCGGTCGAAAGAGGCTCTGGAAAAGGAAATTCCGCTGCGCGAACTGGAGATGACCGCCGAAGAAAAGCGGCTCATCAAGGGCTTCATGTTCCTGTCGCAAAAGCCCATTTTGTATGTGCTGAACATCGGTGAAAGCTCGACGCTCGGCGACGACCTGGAGGCGGCGGTGAGCCGCTTCAAGCTGAATGAAGTGGCCGAGCGGCCGAACGCCGGTGCCATGGCCATTTGCGGCAAGGTGGAAGCCGAACTGGCAGAGATGGACGACGCGGAAGCCGCCGAGTTTCTTTCGAGCTACGGTCTTGGCGAGAGCGGGCTGATCCGGCTGATCCGCAAAAGCTATCAGCTGCAGGGACTAATCAGCTTTTTCACAGCGGGCGAGGACGAGTGCCGCGCCTGGACCATTCCTGCCGGCTCGAAAGCGCCGCAGGGCGCCGGAGCGATTCACACCGACCTGGAACATCACTTCATTCGCGCCGAAGTCATCCGCTGGGACGCGCTGCTGGAAGCCGGCTCTGAAGCCGCCGCGCGCACCCAGGGCATTCTGCGCCTTGAGGGCAAGGAATACGTGGTTCAGGATGGCGACATTATGCACATCCGGCACAGCGGGTAGTTTTTTGCTTTGCAAGGGAACAACGATTGATCCGGCCCAAAGGATTTGCATCGTGCTATCCCACCCTAGCGACAAAGACAAAGGCGTCGCGAGGGTGGGGCACCCAAACAGGGTTGCAATCCATAAGGGCCGGATCAAGTGGTTTCCCAGGTTCGAAAATCCGGACCTGGGGTACCCGCACCTGTTGTTGATACAACTTCAATCGCGTTGGAGAGTAGGAAAGACAAGCATTGCTGACGATTTCTCTCATTCTGGGCACAGTAGCCGCTCTCGCCGACGTGCTGGGCGGCTTTGTGCTGGTGCGCGCCAAGGGCGTCGAGCGCTACCTGCATTTTTTCGTCGCGCTGGGCGCGGGCTTTCTGATGTCCACGGCGCTGCTGGAGATGATGCCGGAGAGCATGCGCCTGAATCCGCGGCTGGCACCGATTCTGATCATGGCCGGCTACTGCGCGGTTCACCTGCTGGAGCACACCATCAACGCCCACTTCCACTTTGGCGAAGAGACGCACCAAGGCGAATTCGTCAGTCGGCATACCGGCAACTCAGTGATGGCCGGACTGAGCCTTCATGCGCTGTTTGACGGCGTGGCCATCGGCTCGGGCTTTCTGGTTTCCGGCTGGCTGGGTTGGCTGATCTTTCTGGCGATTCTGCTGCACAAAGCGCCGGAGGGCTTCACGATGGCGTCGGTCATGCTGGCCAGCGGACGCGGACGCCTGGCGGCCTTCTATTCCGCCGTGACGCTGGCCGCGGCTACGCTGGCTGGCGTGCTGGTGATCGAATTGGTTCCCAGTTGGCTGCCTTATGGAATGCCCATTTCAGCAGGAGTGGCTTTTTATGTGGCCGCCACAGACCTGGTGCCAGAAGTCAACCAGGAGCCGGGAATCCGCATGGCGCTGGTCTTCTTTGCTGGCGTGGGCGCATTTCTGCTGTTGCGCGTGCTGCTGCCAGCGCTCTAGATCCCTGACAGAATAAAGGAGTACATCGAGTTCATACCTTCCCAGGTCCCAAAATCGGGACCTGGGGCACCCAGCATTGGTACAACTTCAAATGGTGTAGAGGAATCCCACCCTAGCCGCAAAAACAAATACGCGGCGAGGGTGGGGCACCCAAACTCTATACCTAAAGGAGAAATGCTCTAAAAAGCTATAAGAAACACTGGAATTCAGCCGCGTCCCCTGAAGCCGAATCTTTCCATATAAAGCTCGGCCAGAAGCCGGGCATAATCCCAGCCCACTTTGAAGTTGGCCTTGCTGGCGCCCTGCGCGCGCTGGCCGAAGTCGAGCGGAACCTCTTTGACCGAGTGGATGCGACCGCGCACCAGAATCTCCAGCAGCAGCTTGAAGCCCGAGGACTGGAAGTGCAAACCCTCGACACATTCGCGCCGCAGCAGAAAGAAGCCCGTCATCGGGTCCTTGGCGCGGATTCCTGCTCGTTGAATGGGCCAGGTGGCCCACACCGCAGCGGCGGAAAAGAGCTTTCTGATTGGATTCCAGTCACCCAGCCGCCCGCCCGCCGTATAGCGGCTGCCGATGGCCAAATCATTGCCGGCCTGAATGGCCGCGAGCAATGCGGGCAGCAGCTCCGGGGGGTGCTGCAGGTCGGCGTCCATCACGCCCAGAATCGAGGCATCCGTGTGCCGCCAGCCGTAGAGAACGGCCCCCGACAAGCCGCGCTCGCGCATGCGCACCAGAAGGCGCACATGCGCGTCCTCACGGGCAATGGCAGCGACGATCTGCTCGGTTCCGTCGCAACTGTTGTCATCGACGATAAGAACCTCATACGGGATATTCACCGGGTCGAGAGCAGAACGAACGCGACGCAAAAGGCCGGGAAGATTCTCCGCCTCATTCAGTGTGGGAATGATCAGCGCAAACGTATCCGCGCCGACTTGCGGCCCAAGACGCTTTGCCGCCCCATCTGCCGACGTGCAGGATGAATTGATTTCTGGATGTAACATGCTGAGCTTGAGTATACGGGGTTTATCCGGACTGAGGCGCAAAATTTGGCCAACATCGGCTGGCAAGATAATAGAGATGAACCAGAGTAGCCAAGCCCTGGCAGGTTTGTGGCCGGGCCGCCGCACGCTGATGGACGCGCCGAGTTATTGATCCGGCCAAAAAGATTTGCATCGTGCTCTCCCACCCTAGCCACAAGAACAGAGACGTGGCGAGGGTGGGGCACCCAAACAGTGTTGCAACACATCGGGCCGGAGCAATAGATGCCACGGTTTCAGGATACAGCGGCTCTGATATGCTTTGACCGGACCCCCAGAGAGAAACTGTATAATTGTGTGCAGAATCCATCTGTTAGTTTTATATCCTTCTATCAATTCAGAATAGAGAGAACGATCTTGCCTGAGAAGCCCCTTGCATCCATCCTCCCCGCGCCACGAATAGCCAAGCGTACCCGCTGGATTGTTCTGTTGTGGCTGGTGGCCGCAATTTCCATAGGCGGCTTGGCGGTTACCGGGCCGCCAGGCGACGTTACGGGCTTTGATGCTGTTTGTTACGTGAACGCGATGCGAGCAATCGCGCATGGCGGCGATCCCTACATCGAGGGAATGGCAGTTCAGAACGCCTATATCAAACTTCCCACGTACCATGACGGCGACCATATCCCTATGATCTACGTCTATCCGCCCATGACGCTTCCCGTCTTGCGTGTGCTCACACGCCTACCGGACTGGGGGTTGCGGCTGCTCTACTGGAGTGCGATCGCGGCTGCGTTTCTGCTTCAACTATGGGCTGGCTACCGGATGGCCTCGGAGAAGGAACGCCGATGGTTGATCTACCTTTTGCCTTTCGTTGCTTTCTTCCCCGGCCTGCTCAGCGACTGGACGATACTCAGCGGAAATGTTGCAGGCATTCTCTATGGACTGATTCTGGCCGCCGCTGTCCCTGGCTGGAAGCGGGACAAATGGCTCTGGTTTTACGTGGCCGTCTTCGCCGCCTCCATATGGAAGCCTCAGTTACTCACGCTGCTTGCCTTTCCGATTCTGACCGGGCGCAAGCAATGGCTTCCGGTTTGCACGACAGGCGCGGCTGGCACGCTGATCTTCGCCATTCAGTCCTTGCTATGGCCGGTGCAGTTTCACGAGTTTTTTCAGGTGGCGCATATGCAGCATCTTCTGCGCCACGACTTCGGTTTTGGCCCGGTTGGCATGTTGAGCGAATGGCTTTGGCGGATGAATATACCGTACTCGTCAACAGCCACGATTGCCTACCTGGTATGGGCCGTCGCACTGGGAATTCTGATGCTGACGATCAGCCACAGAGTCCACCGCCGCCCTCTGCTGCGCGAATACTGGATACCTGTCGCGTTGGTAGGCACGATTCTGCTGAATCTACGCACCACCTGCTGCGACACTGCCGCGATTACCGTTCCTTTGATCCTCATCGCTTGGCGGGGTCTTCTGTCGGGACAAAAGTTTATCGCGCAATGGAAAGAGCGCCGCGCCGGTGGGACCAGCGTCTCAGCCACCGCGCCAGCGCCGACGCAACCACCATGCCATAAGAACTTGGCGCTGGTGGCGCTGAGTCTCTTTGTTGCCTGCAACCTGTTGGACATTTTATGGACATCCTGGTTGCCGATTGAAGGCCTCGTTCTGCTGGGCGTTTTTGCCCTTGGCCTTTGGACCTTACTGCGCCCTGCAAGCAGCTTTTTCCAGGAGAAGCCGTCGCCGCTGATGCCGTAATCTACCATTTTTGCGCCCTGACATAATCAACACCTGAAGATGATCTTGCAAGAGGCTCCATGATCGGCGTTTATCATGGACTTACTTATCAGGAGTTTTTTAATGATTCGTTTTGCCCGGCGCGTATTCTCCGCGCTTCCCGTTCTCACATGGATGGTGCTGATTGCCTTGGCCATTCGTCTGGCTGTTGTCCCGTTTGTCTATGACGAGTGGATGGAACCTTACTTTGTCGGTCATTGGGAACAGGGCAATGTCTCGCGAGCGCTGCTGGCTGGCCACGGCTTCGGCAGCCCGTTTCTTTCCACGCAGCCTTCGGCCATCATGCCTCCGGTCTATCCGCTGATCGTGGCAGCAATTTTTTTCGTCTTTGGCATTCACACCACGGCCTCGATTCTGGCCGCGCTTGCGCTTAACTGCCTGTTCTCGGCGCTGGCTGTGATTCCGGTCTTTCTGATGGCGCGGCGCAGCTTCGGGAATCGCGTGGCCTTATGGGCGGGCTGGGGATGGGCGTTTTCCCCTTACGGCATCTACTTCTCGGCGGAGTGGGCCTGGTCCACGCATCTGCTGCTGCTTTGCCTCTGCTGTATGCTCTATCTGGCGCAGGACCTGGAACAGTCGCCGCGCCTGGCGCTGTGGGCCGGCTTTGGGCTGCTGGCTGGCTTCGCGGGCCTGACCGAGCCTTCGATCCTGATTCTTGTTCCCTTCCTGCTGGCTTTGGCCGCTTGGCGGCTGGCTCGTGGCGGTAAACGCTGGTTCGTGCCGGGGTTGGTAGCTTCGCTGACTCTAGCCGCCGCCATCTCTCCTTGGATGATCCGCAACGCCGTGGTCTTTCATCGCTTCATTCCCATGCGCGACAGCATGGGCCTGGAAATGTGGCTGGGAAACAACGGCGACTCCCAGCACTGGCGCACCGGCAACCTGCACCCCAACCACGACCCCGCGGAGCTGGCCGAATACAACAGCCGGGGCGAACTGGCCTACATGGCCCACAAGGCACAGCAGGCCCACGATTATATTCATGGCCATCCCAGTTGGTACGCCTGGATGTCCGCGCGCCGTGCCCTCTATCTGTGGACTGGCTATTGGAGTTTCAGCAGCAGCTATCTTGCCGGGGAGCCGCTCGACCCGCCCAACGTGGCGGTCGCCACCGCGCTGACGCTGCTGGGATTCGCGGGAATCATTCTGGCCTGGCAGCGGCATCGCTTCGAGGTCATCCGTTATGGTGGGGTCCTATTCTTGTTTCCGCTGATGTATTACTTTTCCCACCCCGAGGCCTACCGTATGCGTCCCATCGATCCGTTGCTGGTGATTCTGGGCTGTTATGCGATTTTGAGCTGGCGCGAGTTGGCAAAGGCGCGAACCGCGCGGCGGATAGAAGCAGAGGCCATGGTCGCCCGATAGCTTGCCGCAGCGGTGGACTACAAGCTCGCTCGAAGATTTGGCTCCGACAGTACCAGACGCGCGAATGGCGTGCTCGTTGCCGCGCCATTCGCTCTATAGGATAAAATCAAATTCATCATTGCTGCCAACATGCTAAGGAAGCTCTGAACAAGTGGCCTTTTCAAAATCCGCATTCCCTCGGGGGCTAAAGCCCCGCTGATTTTGCGGGTCTTATGTACGGGCTAAAGCCCGTACCCTTCAAAACATCAACTTATTCAGAGGTTCCCAAAGCTAGAGTACACGGGGTTTATCCGGTTGAAACGCCATGTTTGGGTCAATGCGCTGTTGACCCTGTTTTTTACGATGCTCGGTCTGGCCGTGATGGGCTATCATCCCGGTCTCGAAGACGACGGCATATATCTGGCCGCCGTAAAAAACGACCTGAATCCGGCGCTTTACCCTTACGATGCCGCATTTTTCCGGCTCCAACTCCAGGCCACTGTCTTCGACAGTTGGATCGCAACTTTTACCCGTTTGACCACGATTCCGGTGGCTGTGACGGAGTTTATCTTCCAGCTTGCGTCGATCGCACTGATTGTCTTCGCCTGCTGGCTGATTGCGCGCAGGTTATTCAAAGAGGCGCGGGCGCAATGGGCCGGCGTGGCCATGGTGACCGCCATGTTCACGCTGCCAGTGGCTGGGACCGCGCTCTACCTGGTGGATCAGCATCTGCACCCGCGCAATATGGCCACTGCCCTTATTTTGCTGGCGGTTTCGCAGGTGCTGGCAGGTAAAAAGTGGCCAGCAGCCCTTCTTTTGCCGCTGGCGTTTCTGCTGCATCCCATCATGGGCGCCATGGGCATCTCCTTTTGCCTCTTCCTCATGGTGGCAATGTCAGAACCGCTGCACGCCTGGCTGCGCAGCCGGCAAAGCAGGCTCGGCAAATCAATGGCAGCCTTTGTCCCCATGGGCTGGATCTTCGAGCCGCCCACGCCTCTCTGGCGAGAGGCTATGAAGACCCGCACCTGCAACTTCCTTTATCGATGGGCCTGGTATGAGTGGCTAGGCGCGGTGGCGCCTCTCGTTCTCTTCTGGCTGCTCTGGCGCATCGCCAAAAAACAGGGGGAGACGCTGTTGGCGCGCTTTGCGCTGGCGGTCTTCGTCTATGGGGTCTTCCAAATGGCGGTGGCTATGATTATGCTGGCTCCCGCGGCGCTGATCCGGCTGACTCCGCTGCAGCCAATGCGTTTTCTCCATCTGGTCTATGTCTTCATGGCCCTGCTGTGCGGCTGCCTGCTGGGCAAATACCTGCTGAAAGCCAGCATCTGGCGCTGGGCGGTGTTTCTGGTGGTTATTAATGCAGGCATGTTTATTTCGCAACGGCTACAGTACAGCGGCAGTGAGCACCTGGAACTACCCGGAAGAAGTTCGGCCAACCCATGGCTGCAAGCCTTCTCGTGGATCCGCGAAAACACACCCACGAATGCCTATTTCGCCCTCGACCCCAAGTACATGGCGGAGTCCGGAGAGGACTATCACAGCTTCCGCGCACTGGCCGAACGCAGCCAACTAGCCGACTACATCAAGGACACGGCGGTGGTGACGCAGGTTCCGGAACTGGGAGAAGCGTGGTCGCGACAGGTCACGGCCCAGAAAGGCTGGGCGCGTTTCCAACTGGCGGACTTCGAACGGCTGAAAACGGAGTTTGGCGTGAACTGGGTTCTGGTTCCCTATCCCCGGCAGCCTGTAGGGCTGGATTGCAAGTGGCACAACGACGCCCTTACGGTCTGCCGCATCCCCTGAGTCCATGGCCGGGGTCCGGTCAAGACTTTTTTGGGGGCAGGACAGGACACGATCAACCCCACTCAGTTTCGGAAAAAATTGAGATTGCAAGCGGATTGAGAGCGGACAGCCATCGGCGATTGTTTGGCATCGTATAATTCAGTAAAAATGTTGAGGAATTAAGAGAAGGATCAACACTCCCTTTGAGCGCTCTTGATTAGGGCATTTCTTCCGTTCGCGTGCAGTCAGTTAAGGTTCCCCGCTACAGCAACGTGAGAAATGCGCCCGGCGGATTACCATAATATTGAAGCCATAGCCCGTTTCCGGCTGGAGACCGGATCATGCTTAACCTTTCCAATCGACTGATTCTCGGCTGCATCCTGATGACATGCCTCACGGCAGGTCTGGTGATCGCCACACACGGCGCACTGGCGGCGGCGGGGCAGTCGAGGCTGGCGTATTTGATTTTGGCGGCGACGGTGCTGGTCGCGGCCGGAACCATCTATTTTGTGCTGCGGCCCATCGGCATGTTGGCGCGCGACGCCCGGCGGATCGCCCAGGGCAACCTGGAGCATCGCGCGGAGTGGAGCAGCCACGACAGCTTTGGCGTGATTGCCGACCAGTTGAACCGCATCGCCGTCAGGATGCGTGAACTGCATGACTCCGATGCCGGCCGCCGCCAGATGGAGTTTCAGCTCTCCGACGCGGTGCTGCAATCCATCTTTGAGCCCATCATCGTGACCGACGGCAAGGGGCACGTGTTGAAACTGAATCAGGCCGCGTCGGAACTGATGGGTTCGGCCGCGGGCGACCGCATGGCGCTGGCCAACACCCCCGGCGGAGACAAGATTCTGAACGCCATCAGCGCCGCCGTCTCCATGCAAAAAGCAGTGGCCACCGAGGATGAGGCGTCGCTGCTGCCGATGCGGATTGGCACGCGGGAGCGCAGCTACCGCCTGCGCACCACCCCCATGCGCGACGCCGAGGGGCGGCTGCTGGGCGCTGTAACCACGCTTGAAGATGTAACCACTCTGCAGGATACCGATCGCTTCAAAACGCAGTTTATCAGCGTGGCCAGCCGCAAGCTGCGAACCCCGCTGCTGGAGTTGCGCCGCGGACTGTATGCACTCAGCCAGGGATTCGGCGGAGAGTTGCGCCCATTGCAGGCGGAACTGGCGGCCGCGGCCGGCGCCGAATCGGAAAAGCTGGACGATTTGATGGGCGACCTGCTCGATGTTGCCGAACTGGATGCCGGCCGGCGCAAGTTCCAGATTGAACGGCTGCGCCCTTTGCAGGCCCTGAACGAAGCATGCGACCGCTTCTGCGACGACGCCGCCGAGAAGCACGTTCGCGTTGAAGTCAAGGCCTACGCGGACCTTTCGTTTGTACAGGCCGACCGGCACGCGCTGCGCTCCATCCTGGACAACCTGCTTTCCAATGCCATTCGCTACACGCCACCAGCGGGCGAGATTCTGCTCGCCGCCGAAGAGATTAAAAACATGGTGCAGTTCACAGTGCGCGATACGGGCCGCGGCATCGAGGCCGACCGGCTGGGCAGCATCTTCGACCGCTTCAGCGCATTTTCAGAGCAGGGTTCCGGCCTGGGACTGGCGCTGGCCCGCAGGCTGGTCGAGCAACTGGGCGGCCAGATTGCCGTCGAGAGCCGCCTGGGCCACGGAAGTACCTTCCGGTTTACTCTGCCCGTGGCAGTCGTGCATGAAGTTCTTCACCCCGTCGAGGTAGGCTAGACCATGGCAGAGATCAAACTGGAACGTCAGCAGGAACCTGCCAGGCTCCGCGTCTACATCGGGGCGGCGCCGGGAGTCGGCAAGACCTACGACATGATCAACGACGCCTACCGGATGAAGCATCAGCAGGAGATGGATGTCGTCATCGGCCTGGTCGAGCCTCATGGGCGCAAGGAGACTTTGGACCGTATCCGCGACCTCGAGATCATCCCTCAACGCGTGATTCCCTACCGTGGCGTCAACCTGAAAGAGATGGATCTGGACGCCATTCTGGCGCGCCATCCGCACACCGTCATCGTGGACGAGCTGGCCCATACCAATGTTCCCGGCTGCAGGAATCGCAAGCGCTATGAGGACGTGCTGGAGATTCTGAACGCTGGCATCAACGTCATGACCGCAGTCAACATCCAGCACCTGGAAACGCTGAATGACGCCGTCAACCGCTCCGCCAACACGGTCATTCGCGAGACCGTCCCGGACAACTTTCTCAAGCGCGCCAACGAAGTGGTGAATGTGGATGTAACCGTGGACGAGTTGCGCTCCCGTCTGCGTCAGGGCAAAATCTACGCCGCGGAAAAGGTGGAGCAATCACTGGCCAATTTCTTCCGCAAGGGCAATCTGAACATGCTGCGCGAACTGTCGCTGCGCATAACCGCCGAGCAGGTGGGCAATCAAGCCTCGGAGTACCGGCGCATCCAGGGGCTGGAACAGGCGCCTATTCCGGAAAAGGTTATGGTCTGCCTGAGCGCGCGGCCCGGCAGTGAGCGCCTTCTGCGCGTGGGCTCGCGCATCGCAGGCCGCCTGGCCAGCAACTGGTACGCCGTCTATGTCAAGCGTCCCGACGACAAGGGCCACAGCGATCCCGAGGCCTATCACCGCCTCAATGAGTATGAGCGCATGGCCCGCGATCTAGGCGCGCAGGTGGTCTCGCTCACAGACCGCAACGTCTCCGACGCGCTGATCCGCTTCGCCCAGCAGGAGAGCATCTCACACGTAATTTTCGGCCAATCGGACCGCTCACGATGGAACATCTTCGTGCGCGGCTCGATCATCAACCGCTTTCTTTCCGAGGTCCGCGACGTTACAGTGCAGGTGGTCCCCGTGCAAAAACCGCTGCACCACTCCTGAGGCAGCGTGCTGCCCCCCCCCCTAAGCCGCGAAAAAGACTTCAGCCCATTGCAAGGGGAGAACCTCGATAATCCATTCGGCCATTTTTTGGTCAAGTTGCAGGATTTTTTCGAGGCGTTTGGCGCGCAGAGAGCAGCAGGCAGTTCTCCGCGGAAGAGGTCAGCGCAAAAGCCATCCCAGGTGACCCCGCTCCTGTGATAACTTGGTAAGAGCGGTCTTTAACGAGCTCGTAGCTCAGCAGGTAGAGCAACGCCCTTTTAAGGCGTGGGTCGTGGGTTCGACTCCCACCGAGCTCACCACGATTAGGCCGAACACAATTCATGGTAGGACCCGTCGCAGCACCCCCAAGATGCTGCGGAGCACAAAAGTAGAGCAACGCCCTGTGGGGCGTGGGTCTTCCTCATCCTAATTTTTGGACGGAGAGGAAACCACGGACGAATCTCGCGCCGTCCCCACGGCAATGCCGTCTCCGCCCAAGTGGCTAGAGCATTTCTCCTGTTGCTATAGAGGGAACCCACGGCTGCCGAGTGGCTCTTTTCTCAAGAAAAAGCCACCTTGCACGACTTCAAAGACTCCACACTTACAGGAGAAATGCTCTAACACAGCACGTATCACATTCTGGTGCGAAGATATACTGAGGGCGTTCTGAGGAAATGGTCAACATTCTTGGCACTCCCTTCCAATCTTGTGCGTGCTCGGCTGCCTTGAACGCGCTGGCCATCCGGGCGGCATATTGCTCTGTTTTGCGGGATGACGCTAGTTGAACTATTGTCCAGAAACTTGATACGCGCGACGAGTTCTCCGTTCCTTTCCCCCTCCCCAGCAGCACCAACCAGGCAGCAAATTCCACGGCGGAGGCCGCTCAAGAACATGCGCAGATCAATCACCTCCATCCTGTTTGTTTTCCTGTTTTCGCCCGTGCTTGCTGGCGCGCAAGCCGCATCGGTAACCGCACCCAATCTGGTTGGCGCGGACAAGACAGATATTGCTCAAGCTGGAAGTGGAGCAACCCGGGCTAACACATTCCTGGGCAGCATAAGCGCGAGGAACATGGCGAGCATCGGGCCGCGCTACGATGTAACACAGTTTGGAGCAAAAGGGGATGGCTCGACGGACGATACGGTCGCCATTCAGGCGGCATTCACAACCTGCTGGGCCAAAGGCGGCATTGTCGAGTTTCCCGGCCCTCACACATACGTTGTGTCCTCTACAATCAACGCCTACGATGGCTGCCAAATTGAAGGCACTCTCGGAAGTTCGTCGAATAGCGGTCAACTGCCGAAGATTGCCTGGGGCGGGCCAGCAATCTCAGTAGGAACAACTTATAGCGTGACGGGGTTTACGCTGGCCACCAATACCGCTACTGCCACTGCGGCATTTCCACTGATAAGCAGCAGCCCGCAGAACCGCATTGCCAATTACTTGGTTACGGCCACAGCAACTAACAGCCTTTCGGCGGGTCAATGGATAGAATTCTCAGGATTCAGCACCACTGCGGGAAGAGGGTTGAACCGGTGCATAGGACAAGTGGCATCGGCTACCAGCACATCCTTTGTGCTGGCGACGCCATGCGCGCTGTCGATAACTTCCGGCACATTTGCGGATGCAGGAACAGCCACCACCGTATCGGTCGTGCTTGCCTTTGACGCCATGGCCATGTATCAGCAGTCGGTCAGCAACATTACAATCGGAAACAAAACATCCGTCAATCCATTCAATGTAGGAGTTTATTATGGCTCCTCGGTGGACACCGGAACACATGTGCTGAATGCGCAGGTTTCCGATTCGCTTGAATATGGATTCTACTTCGCGCGCGGCGGCATCAATGTGGATTTTGATAAAGGTTGGCGGGCGGACGGGAATCAGGCGGCTGGAATCTACTGGAGAGTTTCAGGCAATAACTCATTTGGCATAGCTAATGGCACGGTGGATAACGATATTTGCTATGGCTGCACAACTCCGACCAGCGGCGCGGCCGTGATGCTGGATAACTCGGCCTGCATCGCCAATTCCTCGGTGTACTTTACCTCGCGGAACATAAAGGTGGAATTGAATACCTCGGTCACGCCAGGGCTGGGTGCATTTACCTTGTTATCATGCCCGAGCAATGCCAATGGAGTACAGTTCTTTTTGAGCTTTGATGCGACCTGGGTTGCAGCCGCGGGTAACATAGCGGGCTTTCATGCTCCATCGATTGTTATGTCGCCGCCCGACGATGAAGCACTGGTGCTATCCGCCGTCAACAGTGCGTTTGGCGCGGGAACGGGAACAGATACAACCGTTCCATTCGAGGGAATCCCAGCTCTCAGCCGCGGTGAATTGAACAGCGCAAGCAATGGCGGAGGATACTATTCCGCGCTGTTCTATGCGCCGCCGTTTGCCAGCGGGAAGTTTGCCGGTACTACAACGAAAAGCCCCATGGAGCTGATGGGCGATGTGAATGTTGGCCAGTTATGGCAGGATGGCATTCAGGCTTCAGCGTTTCTCTACTCGGACACGAGTTATGCGGCGCTGCCGAATGGAACGACATTGTATGCGGGACAGATTCTTGCGCCTCCGGCCTACTGGAGCGGGGCAAACGGCAAGCGATACGCCGCCGACGTTGTCTATCAAACCGGCACGACCGGCGCGCCAAATGGTGGGAACACGACCTGCACAACTCCAGTATTTACAATCACTGGAGTCAGCGCCACTGCAACGACTGTAACCTTTACGGGCACAACCAACATTGCTTCCCTGCCGAATGGTACTTATCAGATACGTGTAACTGACTCGTATCTTGGTTTGTCCAACTCGTTGGTGGTCACAAAAGCTGGAACCACGAGCACATCCTTCTCAATCAGCCGGGCACAGGCGGCATTCAGCGAAACAGCGGATAGCGGAACCGCAACCGAGTTTACGATACTTCAATGCTCAAGCGCCAATGATCTATCGTCAGGCCAGCACATTTCCATTGGATCGGATCATGACAAAACCATCGGGGTCGTGGATGCCACGAACAGCAATGCTGTAAATGTCTTACTTAGAGATCCCCTAAGTCATGCTTATAGGGCTTTACCGCTTTCCTTTTCCGCGCCTGTACTTGGTTCAGAAATGCAGTTCCCAACAAAATCCTCCACCGCTCCCACCGCCCTTGCCTGGTCACAGGGTGACATGGAACAGAATTCGGGCGCAGCGGCCAACGGCGTGGCGGCCTGGGTTAACGTGGCGGCGGGAAGGCCGGGAAGATGGGCAGCGGTTCCGCTAGGCAACAGCAGCGGAAAAATTACTCCCGCTCAGATCACAACGCCATCCATTTCAGTGAATGGCACGGCATGCGCACTGGGCGATTCCTGCATTATTACTGGTGCTAACACCTCTCTGGCAACGATTGCGGTGGGCGCTGGCGCGGGAACGGGCGGGACGGCGGGCTGCGTTGGCGGAACAACTTGCACCGCGTCGCGCGGCAGATTGATCCTCACGGCAGGAACGTCTCCGGCAGCGGGAAATGTGGCTACGGCTACTTTCGGCACCGCCTACGCAACTGCCCCGGTTTGCCAAGTAACCATGAATGGCGGAGCGGCCTTCTTCCTTCCAGGCTGGTCAAGCACAACCAATGTATTAACGATCACAACCGGAGTTGCACTTAAGGGAACGGCAGAAATCGATTACACTTGCCAGCCGTAGAGCAGAATATATCTCCCGTTGGTGCTTTCCCACATCTTCCGCACAGAACGCGGGAGATATGGGGCACCCTGTTCTCATTCATTTGGGATGGATCAATAAAGCCCGTACCCTTCAAATCTTCAACGTGTTCAGAGCATTTTTCCTAATGGTGTAGAGGAATCCCACCCTAGCCGCAAAAACAAATACGCGGCGAGGGTGGGGCACCCAAACTCTATCCCTAAAGGAAAAATTTTCTAGAGGCTCCCGAAGTGCCAAAATTAATTCCGCGACGCCACGGGCGCCAAAGGCAGAGTGAAGCGGAAGGCGGCTCCCGAGCCCAGTTCGCTTTCAGCCCAGATGCGGCCGCCGTGGGCCAGGACGATGTGCTTGACAATGGCCAACCCCAGGCCAGTGCCGCCCGACTCGCGGGAACGCGCCTTATCGACGCGGTAAAAGCGCTCAAAGATATGGTCCAGGTGCTCGGAGGCGATGCCGGGGCCGAAATCACGGACAGTAAACTCGACTTCTGAATCCAGAAGTTGCGCGCCGGCGCGAATTCGCTTTCCGGCTTTGGCATACTTGAGCGCGTTTTCAATGAGATTGCCGAAAACCTGACTGATGGCGTCCGAATCGGCCAGAACCGAGACTTCGGGCGCACCGGCAAATTCCAGATCAACGCCCGCATCGGCCGCAACGCCTCCCAGCGAATCAATGGCCTCCTGAAGCAGCGCTTTGGCGCGCATGGGCCGAAGCGCCAGTTTGTGATCCGGGCTTTCCAGGCTGGCCAGGGCGAGCAAGTCCTCGGTAATGCGGTTCATGCGGATGGCGTTTTTCAGAACAATGCCCAGAAACTCGCGGCTGGTATCCTGACCAGGTTCCAGTTCCTCGATCAGCGTTTCGGCATAGCCCTGAATGGAGGTAAGCGGAGTGCGCAGCTCATGGCTGACGTTGGCGATAAAATCGCGCCGGGTATTTTCCGCGGCTTCAATGCGCGTGATGTCATGGAGTACCGCCAGCGCGCCGCCGGAGGGCATGGGAACGGCGTTGATTTCAAAGGTGCGTCCCGGCGCAATCGACCTGGCGCGGCCGGAACGCGCCTCGCGCTGCTCAAGCGCCGTGCGCACGCAAGCCAGCAGCTCAGGATCGCGCACCGCCTGGACCAACTGCCGGCCAACACGAACCTGTGTGCCGGCGATGCTCTCCATGGCGGCGTTCGACCAGCGGACCAGCCCCTCGGGGGTGATGGCGACCACCGCCTCCTGCATCGAATCAAGCATGGCGGCGAGCTCCTGGCGGCGGTCCTCGATCTCAACAAATCTTTCATCCAATCGCTCGGCGGCCCGGTTAAGCTCGGTCTCCGAAGTCGAGAGCACATCGTCCTCCGGGTGCGGAAGCCGGGCGCTCAGGTCGCCGCCGGCGATGCGCCGCGCAAAGGCGATCTCCCGCTCCAGTCGCGCGGAAATACGGCCGGCTACCCAAACAGCCAGCGACAACGCCACGGCCGCCGCGATCAGGCCGGACCAGAGCGTTTCATTGCCGAGCAGATGAGTGGTCTTGCCGGGGGGCAGTTCCAGAACCTTATCGACAATGAACGGAATGATTACAAATTGCATCGCCGCCGCCTGGAAGGCCAGCAGCAGCAAAAAAAGACCTAGCAGCTTGAGGAAGAGTTTGCCTTTCAAGGGAGCCTACTCGCTTTTGGGAAGCTCGAAGCGGTAACCGGCGCCGCGCACAGTCTGCAAATAGCGCGGGTTCTCCGGATCGACTTCAATCTTCTCGCGGATGCGGCGCACGTAAACGTCCACCGAACGGGGAGTGACGAAACGGGCATCGCCCCAGACAGAATCCAGCAAATGGTCACGGCTGAAAACCCGGCCGGGATGCCGCGCCAAAAAGTCCAGCAGCCGAAACTCGGTGGCCGTGGTGGTGGTCAGTTCGCCGCGCACCGTCAGTTGCATGGCGTTGGCGTCAATAATAATCTCTTCAAAACGGATAACCGAAGGCGTGGTGGGGCGCTCGAAACGGCGCAGCACGGCCTTGACGCGGGCCACCAGCTCGCGGGTGGCAAAAGGCTTGGTGATGTAATCGTCCGCACCCATTTCCAGGCCAAGCACACGGTCGTTTTCACTGGCGCGCGCGGTCAGAAAAATGATGGGAACAGTCGAGAGCGCGGGGTGCTTGCGCAGACGGCGGCAAACATCCATGCCGTCGCCGCCGGGCACCATGATGTCCAGCAGAAACAGCGCCGGCGCCTGGCGTTCGGCATCGGGAATTACATTGGCGGGCGTATGAAACAAACGCGCCGCAAAGCCCGCCGCCTCCAGGTGATGCTGCACCAGCCGCGCAATATCGTCGTCGTCTTCCAATACAAAAATGGTTTGGCTCAACCGCTCTTCCCTCACCCGGCGGCCGTTGTGCTTCAGATGCGAGGGCCACACGGAATTATTAACAGACTACTGCAACTGGGTGAAGAAATTGCAAATGTTGTGTGAATTTGAGCGGAATGGATCAGACGGGATGGCTTGGCGGATGGCCAGAAAGCACCGTCGCGAGATCGCGTTCCTGTACTCTAAAGCTTGGGCGCGGCGCGCTTTTCGCGTGTCGAAAGGGAGGCTCTTGTGACCTGGATGATGCTGCTGATTGGCTTGGCTGTGGGTGTGGTTTCCGGAGTGGTGGGCATTGGCGGCGGCATCCTGTTTGTTCCCGCGCTGGTGTGGCTGACGGGAATGAGCCAACACAAAGCGCAGGGCACCTCGCTGGGCGCGTTGCTGGCGCCGGTGGGCCTGTTCGCCTTTCTGGAGTACTACCGCAAGGGCAACGCCGACCTGCGCGTGGCGCTGCTGCTGGCCGCCGGGTTTCTGGTGGGCGGCTACTTTGGCGCCGCAGGCGCACAGCACATCTCGGATCTCTGGCTGCGGCGCATCTTCGCCCTCACGCTGATCGCCGTGGGCGGACGGATGTGGTTCAGCTTCTAGGTCTCTGACCGGATGAAGAAGTTTCATTGAGTTCGTGCTTTCCCACATCTCAAAATCGAGATGTGGGGCACCCAACGATGGTACAAAATCATGCGGTCAAGGAGCTAGGAGTCTGTCGGGGATAGTGATTTGTGGTGTACGGCATGATCTTTCGTTGTGGTTTGTGGTCTGCTGATTTTCTGGATTTTGTTCGCCAAGTTGGCCCCGTTGCACAAGCGCGGGGAAGCCAA
>Ga0224525_1000061_pt1 | contig 59090 bp, 39 predicted proteins | sample CFST100metaG_FD_179874 | JGI IMG/M metagenome (GOLD analysis project Ga0224525, IMG submission 179874) | Peat soil microbial communities from Stordalen Mire, Sweden - C.F.S.T100 | ecosystem: Environmental > Terrestrial > Soil > Wetlands > Peat | place: Sweden: Norrbotten County, Stordalen Mire...
TGTTGGTGGAACAGGTGCTTATTCTTACAGCTTAAATGGTGGCGCTGCTCAGAGTTCTAATGTGTTCTCTGGTTTAGCTAGCGGTTCTTATAGTGTAGTGGTAACTGATACTAAAGGTTGTTCTGCTTCTTTAGAAAGCCCTATCGTTATTGCTAACCCAGCTCTTCTTACTGCTTCTGCTGTTGGTTCTGCACAGGTTTCCTGTAACAATGCATCTGATGGTGTAATTACTGTTACTGCTGTTGGTGGAACAGGTGCTTATTCTTACAGCTTAAATGGTGGCGCTGCTCAGAGTTCTAATGTGTTCTCTGGTTTAGCTAGCGGTTCTTATAGTGTAGTGGTAACTGATACTAAAGGTTGTTCTGCTCTTACTTCTTCTGTTGTAATTGCTAACCCAGCTCTACTTACTGCTTCTGCTGTTGGTTCTGCTCAGGTATCCTGTAACAATGCTTCTGATGGTGTAATTACTGTTACTGCAGTTGGTGGTACAGGTGCTTATTCTTACAGCTTAAATGGTGGCGCTGCTCAGAGTTCTAATGTGTTCTCTGGTTTAGCTAGCGGTTCTTATAGTGTACTTGTTACTGATACTAAAGGTTGTTCTGCTTCTTTAGAAAGCCCTATCGTTATTGCTAACCCTGCTTTACTCACTGCTTCTGCTGTTGGTTCTGCACAGGTTTCCTGTAACAATGCATCTGATGGTGTAATTACTGTTACTGCTGTTGGTGGAACAGGTGCTTATTCTTACAGCTTAAATGGTGGATTGGCTCAGAGTTCTAATGTGTTCTCTGGCTTAGCAAGCGGGTCTTATAGTGTACTTGTTACTGATGCCAAAAGTTGTTCTGCTCTTACTTCTTCTGTTGTAATTGCTAACCCAGCTCTACTTACTGCTTCTGCTACTGGTTCTGCCCAGGTTTCCTGTAACAATACATCTGACGGTGTGATCACTGTTACTGCTGCTGGTGGTACTGGCGCTTATTCTTATTCACTGAATGGTGGCGCTGCTCAGAGTTCTAATGTGTTCTCTGGCTTAGCTAGCGGTTCTTATAGTGTAGTGGTAACTGATACTAAAGGTTGTTCTGCTCTTACTTCTTCTGTTGTAATTGCTAACCCAGCTCTTCTTACTGCTTCTGCTGTGGGTTCTGCACAGGTTTCCTGTAACAATGCATCTGATGGTGTAATTACTGTTACTGCTGTTGGTGGAACAGGTGCTTATTCTTACAGCTTAAATGGTGGATTGGCTCAGAGTTCTAATGTGTTCTCTGGTTTAGCTAGCGGTTCTTATAGTGTACTTGTTACTGATACTAAAGGTTGTTCTGCTCTTACTTCTTCTGTTGTAATTGCTAACCCAGCTCTACTTACTGCTTCTGCTGTGGGTTCTGCTCAGGTATCATGCCATAATAGTTCTGACGGTGTGATCACTGTTACTGCAGTTGGTGGAACAGGTGCTTATTCTTACAGCTTAAATGGTGGCGCTGCCCAGAGTTCTAATGTGTTCTCTGGTTTAGCTAGCGGTTCTTATAGTGTACTTGTTACTGATACTAAAGGTTGTTCTGCTTCTTTAGAAAGCCCTATCGTTATTGCTAACCCTGCTTTACTTACTGCTTCTGCTGTGGGTTCTGCACAGGTTTCCTGTAACAATACATCTGATGGTGTAATTACTGTTACTGCAGTTGGTGGAACAGGTGCTTATTCTTACAGCTTAAATGGTGGCGCTGCTCAGAGTTCTAATGTGTTCTCTGGTTTAGCTAGCGGTTCTTATAGTGTAGTGGTAACTGATGCCAAAGGTTGTTCTGCTTCTGCTGGCTCTCCTATCGTAATTTCTAACCCTGCTTTACTCACTGCTTCTGCTGTTGGTTCTGCACAGGTTTCCTGTAACAATGCATCTGATGGTATGATCACTGTTACTGCTGTTGGTGGAACTGGTGCTTATTCTTACAGCTTAAATGGTGGCGCTGCCCAGAGTGCTAATGTTTTCTCTGGTTTAGCTAGTGGTTCTTATAGTGTAGTGGTAACTGATACTAAAGGTTGTTCTGCTTCTTTAGAGAGCCCTATCGTTATTGCTAACCCAGCTCTACTTACTGCTTCTGCTACTGGTTCTGCCCAGGTTTCCTGTAACAATGTATCTGATGGTGTAATTACTGTTACTGCTGTTGGTGGAACAGGTGCTTATTCTTACAGCTTAAATGGTGGCGCTGCCCAGAGTTCTAATGTGTTCTCTGGTTTAGCTGCTGGTTCTTATAGTGTACTTGTTACTGATACTAAAGGTTGTTCTGCTCTTACTTCTTCTGTTGTAATTGCTAACCCAGCTCTACTTACTGCTTCTGCTGTTGGTTCTGCACAGGTTTCCTGTAACAATGCATCTGATGGTGTAATTACTGTTACTGCTGTTGGTGGAACAGGTGCTTATTCTTACAGCTTAAATGGTGGATTGGCTCAGAGTTCTAATGTGTTCTCTGGCTTAGCAAGCGGGTCTTATAGTGTACTTGTTACTGATGCCAAAAGTTGTTCTGCTCTTACTTCTTCTGTTGTAATTGCTAACCCAGCTCTACTTACTGCTTCTGCTACTGGTTCTGCCCAGGTTTCCTGTAACAATACATCTGACGGTGTGATCACTGTTACTGCTGCTGGTGGTACTGGCGCTTATTCTTATTCACTGAATGGTGGCGCTGCTCAGAGTTCTAATGTGTTCTCTGGCTTAGCTAGCGGTTCTTATAGTGTAGTGGTAACTGATACTAAAGGTTGTTCTGCTCTTACTTCTTCTGTTGTAATTGCTAACCCAGCTCTTCTTACTGCTTCTGCTGTGGGTTCTGCACAGGTTTCCTGTAACAATGCATCTGATGGTGTAATTACTGTTACTGCTGTTGGTGGAACAGGTGCTTATTCTTACAGCTTAAATGGTGGATTGGCTCAGAGTTCTAATGTGTTCTCTGGTTTAGCTAGCGGTTCTTATAGCGTACTTGTTACTGATACTAAAGGTTGTTCTGCTTCTTTAGAAAGCCCTATCGTTATTGCTAACCCTGCTTTACTTACTGCTTCTGCTGTGGGTTCTGCTCAGGTATCATGCCATAATAGTTCTGACGGTGTGATCACTGTTACTGCAGTTGGTGGTACTGGCGCTTTTTCTTACAGCTTAAATGGTGGCGCTGCTCAGAGTTCTAATGTGTTCTCTGGTTTAGCTGCTGGTTCTTACAGCATAATGGTTTATGATGTAAATGGATGTTCAACGTCAGCTGGTGCACCAATCTTTATAGCTAACCCGACAGTTCTTACTGCAAGTGCAACAGGTACATTTATGATTCCCTGTGATTCCTCAAGCTATGGTATCATTACAGTAACTGCAAACGGAGGCACACCTTCCTATACCTATAGTATCAATGAAGGTCAACCACAAAGTTCAAATATATTTACCGGCCTGGAAGCAGGTACATATATAGTAACAATTCACGATTCATACAACTGCAGCGTAACTCTTGACCCTATAATAATTATCAAACATGCAGGATTAACTGCAAGTGCAATTGCTTCAGCACAGGTTACATGTCATGATGCCACTGACGGAACAATTACAGTTACTGCTGCCGGTGGAATGGGAACCTACTTCTATTCATTAAACGGAGGAATTCCTCAAAGTTCAAATATTTTCTCAGGTCTTGCAGGTGGAAATTATGCTGTGACTGTATCTGACAGCAATGGATGTTCTTTCACAATACCTGTATTGACGATTGCAAACCCAGCAAGCATAGGCATTTCATTTACCGCTTCATCACAGGTAAGTTGCAACAATTCAACTGATGGTATAATTACTGTAAATGCTGTTGGTGGTACAGGTGCTTACTCTTATTCATTGAACAGCGGAACTCCTCAGAGTTCAAATATATTCACTAATCTTGCTGCTGGCAGTTATAGCATTATAGTTTATGATGCTAACGGTTGTACTGCTTCTTTAGAAAGTCCTATCGTTATTGCTAATCCTCCACTGCTTACTGCTTCTGCTACTGGTTCTGCTCAGGTTTCCTGTAACAACAGTACTGATGGTGTAATTACAGTTACTGCTGATGGCGGCACCGGCGCATATTCTTATTCACTGAATGGTGGCGAGACTCAAAGTTCCAATGTATTTACTGGTTTAGCTGCAGGTTCTTACAGCGTAATGGTTTATGATGCTAATGGTTGTTCTGCTTCAGTACCTGAAATTACGATACTGAATCCTTCTGCAATAACAGTCAGTGCAACCCAACAGGCAACCAGCTGTTCAGGAATAGCTTTAGGTATAGTAACAATCTCTGCACAGGGAGGAACACCGCCTTACGAATACTCGATTAACGGAGGTGCAGATTTCTATTCAACAAATACTTTTGATTCTCTGAAAACAGGCGTAATCAATATTGTTATAAAAGATGCCAACAATTGTACAACACAAGTTCTTTCATATACAGTAAACGAATACAGCCCTATAGTTGCTTCAGTTCAGATTTTATCAGGAAATGTATGCTATGGTTCCAGCGATGCTGAAGTTCAGATCAACGCAACTGGTGGTTCTTCACCTTACAATTATTCTCTGGACCAGAATTCTCCTTCGCTTGGAAATGTTATGAGTAGCCTTGCTGCCGGAGATCATACTGCAAATGTTTATGACATTAACGGATGTAAATCGGAAGTGCCATTTACTATTGCATCTCAAAAGCCTATTGATATCAGTCTTCTTAATGCCACTGATGCTAATTGCGCCGGAAAGAAAGACGGTATGATTGAAATTGCTGTGGCAGGAGGAATTGAACCTTATAACTATACTTGGTCAAACGGAGAAACTTCACCAATGATATCTGGACTTGATGCAGGAACATACACGGTAACTATTACTGATAACAATGGATGTAAGAATGAATTTTCAAGGGCCGTAAATCCTGGAAATATTGAAGAGCAGCTTGAAATCAGCACTGCATTCTCACCAAACGGTGATGGAATCAATGATCTATGGGTAATCAAAAATCTTGACCTGTATCCCGACAATACACTTACAATAGTTAACAGATGGGGAAATGAAGTTTATTCAGTAAACGGATACCAGAACAACTGGGATGGCAGTCAGTTATTAGAAGGTACATATTTCTATATGCTGAAATGCAAAATGTGTGATACTGAAAGAACATTTAAAGGTTACATCACAATAGTTCGATAAGTCCAACTTTATTCATTTTAAAAGACAATAATCATGAAAGCAATTATAAAAATCTCAGCATTACTTCTAATAGCAACTTCAGGGTATGCACAGCAAGATGCTCAGTACAATCAATATATTTTTAATTCACTGATCATAAACCCTGCTTATGCCGGAACCAAAGAAGTAGTTAACGTCAATGCGATTTACTCAACCCAATGGACAGGTTTCTCCGGATCTCCTACAACACAGACTCTTAGTATTGATGGTCCTGTAAACGAAAAAGTGGGAGTTGGATTTCACCTGATAAATGATAACGTTGGAGCTGAATCGCAGCAGGGACTTTTTGGAAGTTATTCATATAAGGTCAGAGTAAATGATAAGATGAAGTTAAGCATGGGACTTTCAGTAGGTGCCTCATACTTTTCGCTGGATGGTTCGAAACTTTCGACAACAAATCCTGATGACCCTGCAATACCAAAGACCTTGGTGACTAAACTAAAGCTGGATGCTAAGTCAGGGCTATTTTTATATTCAGACAGATTCTATGCTGGCTTATCCGTGTCGGATCTTCTTGCAAATGTTTTTAAAAGCACGGACTTGCTGGTTCCTCTTCAAACAAGGCATTATTATCTTACATCAGGATATGTTTTTGACCTGGGTTCAAAATTTAAACTTAAACCCAGCTTCCTGTTAAAAGAGGATTTCAAAGCTCCGACAAATATAGATCTTAGCACCTTTGTACTTTATAATGACAGATTCTGGTTAGGGGTCACAGGTAGATTTGGAGCAAAGATTTTTACGAACAAAGATCTGCAGAATTCTTTAAAGGCCAGTGACGCTTTGGTTTTCATGGCTGAGTATAACATCAACGACAGATTCAGGGTTGGCTATGCCTACACTTATTCTACGTCTGTGCTTCGCGGTTATCCGGGACATGAGTTTTCATTAGGGTATTATTTTCCTGACAAGACCGATACCAAAATGAAATCTATCCGCTATTTCTAATTTTAAATTATTGAATTATGAAAACAAAAATTTCAACTATAAGACAAGTTCTGGCAATTGCGATGTTACTATTTGTAAGTATTGCAGCGGTTGCGCAAACCGAACTTCAGCAGGCTCAGGCTTTGAAAGCTAAATATGATTATTCACAAGCAATCAAAATGTACATCAGTTCATTTAAAACAACTCCGGCTTTAGTGGCTGACATGAGAGAATTATCAGAATGTTACATGATGCTTAATGATACTAAATCGGCTGAAGAATGGCTATCGAAAATAGTTTTAATGGATGGCTCTACCGCAGATGATGTGTTGCATTATGCAGATGTCCTAAAAACTAACGGGAAGTATAATGAAGCAACTTTGCAATATAAAACCTATGAAAAACTTGATCCAACGGGTCAAGAAAGAGCAACAAATGGAATAAGTTCATGCAATGATGCACTGGGCTGGATAGCTAATCCACCTTATGTTACAGTAATAAATGCTCAAGCATTCAACTCTGAAAATTGCGACTTCGGAGTAATAAAATTTGGAGACGGTTATATTTTTTCATCCGACAGAAAGCTATCAGATAAGGTCTATGCAAATGACGAAATTTATGGGTGGACGGGAAGACCTTATCTGAAGCTTTATTATATTACCGGTGTTAACAGCAGCATTCCTGCAGGCAATGCAGAACCTATAAGTGGCTTGAATAATAAATATCAGAATGGTGCCGGTGTTTATGATGAAGCTGACAATACTATTTATTTTACAAGAACGAAAATGGTAAGAGTTTCTATGCGCCCTGTGAATAGTGATCCCACAAGCTGGTTTGACAATTCAAAAGCGGGTGACTATGTAAACCGCTGGGAAATTTATTCTGCAAAATACAACAACGGAAAATGGGACGACGTAAAAAGCTTTGAATACAATGATGCTGAAAATTATTCAGTTGGCCAGCCTGCAATTTCTCCCGACGGCAAAGTGATGTACTTTGTTTCAGATATGGCTGGCGGCTTTGGGAAAACAGATATTTATTTTTGTACTAAATCTGCTGATGGTAAATGGAGCAAGCCTGTAAATGCAGGAAGCAAAATAAATACCGAAGGCCGTGAAGCTTTTCCATTTATTGATAAAGATGGCAAGTTGTATTTTTCCAGTGATGGATTACCGGGTATGGGCGGACTGGATATATTCTCTGCAGAAGGTAGTGAGAACGGCTGGTCCGATCCAGTGAACCTGAAGTATCCAATGAATTCTTCAAAAGATGATTTCTCCGTTTACTTTACAGAAACGGGGACTACAGGTTATCTGTCATCAAACAGAGACGGTGGAAAAGGTGAAGATGATATTTATTACTTTGCGCCAGATCCTCCAAAAACCCTTATTCTGGCAGGTCTTACAAAGGAAAGGTCAAACGACAGTTTAAATATTTTATCAGGAGTAACTATTAAAATGGACGACAAGGAAAACAATATATCCGGGACACTTACGTCAAACGATCAGGGAAGGTTTTACGCAAAGATTGACTGCAACACGGCTTATGATCTTGCTGCAAGCAAAGAAGGACATTTTGCACAATCAAAAACTGTAAAGATGGAATGTATTACAAAACACGATACGTTATTTGTTGAAATGATTCTTGACAAATATGTCATCAACCAACCAATTGTTCTGAAAAATATTTATTATGATTTTGACAAGTGGAACATAAGGCCGGATGCTGCAACAGAACTGGATAAGCTGGTTAATATCCTATCCGAAAATCCTGAAATTAATATTGAATTAGGGTCACATACTGACTCAAGAGGTTCGTTTACTTACAATGATGTACTCTCCCAGAAAAGGGCAGAATCAGCAGTGGCTTACATTATATCTAAAGGCATTTCAGCAGGAAGAATAACTGCTAAAGGCTATGGAGAAAGAGTTCCGGTAAACCAATGTGTTGATGGTGTAAAATGTTCGGAAGAAGATTTCCAACTGAACAGGCGAACTGAATTTAAAGTAACAAGCATTACGAATAAGATTATTGAACAATAATTTTTTAAAATTAGTAAAAGCCGGAATCCACAAACTACATGGATTGCGGCTTTTTTCACCGTATTAACCAATTTCAGGATTCTGAAAAACAAAGGTACTTTCTGCATAGCTTCATATTATTACTAAAAAATAATACCAATGAAAACAAACATTTTAATACTTGCACTACTGTTGTTTTCTTTTGAATCCGGCAAACCTCAAACAACAGACATAGCTCACGGACCACTTCTATTTGGCACTGCACCATCGTTCAAAGCAACATCCACAATGGGTACAATAAATTTTCCAGCCGACTATTATGCAAAATGGAAAATTATATTCAGTCATCCTGCCGATTTCACTCCTGTATGCACATCAGAATGTTTAGCATTGGCGGCACTTCAAAATGATTTCAAAAAACTGAATACCGCACTAATTGTTATCTCAACAGATGGACTCAACAGCCATCTTGCCTGGATTCAATCAATGGAATCAATGTCAGTTGACTCGGCAAAATCTGTCAATATTGAGTTTCCAATTATTTCAGATGTTGATTTTACTATTTCAAAATTGTACGGAATTATCCAGACCGATTCTATTGATTCCTTGCCAAAGAAAGATATACGAGGTGTTTTTATTATTGATCCGGATAACAAGATACGTGCGTTTTTTTATTATCCCAAAACTGTGGGGAGAAATACCGAAGAAATAAAACGTGTTCTGATTGCATTGCAGACAGAAGACAAGCATGATGTATTGATACCAGCAAACTGGAAGCCAGGAGAGGAAGTCCTTATTCATAGTCCATCAACAATAAGCGATGCTGAAAAACTGGAAGGAAAAAAGGATACTAAATTACGCGAAGTAGCATGGTATATGTGGTACAAAAAACTTTAAACTATAATATATCCGTAAAGAATTTTTATTATTCACTCTTTTGAATAGTCGCACTTCCAAGCGAATTATTCTTTATGTGGAAGTCAACTTCGAGCAAACCCACATCATGCGCGTAGGTATCTTTTGGATTTGAAGCATCTCTGAAAATTCTGCATACCAGCATACTGCTTACTTTTTTACCAGTGCCATCCTGTAATCCAAAGCTTTGATATATCTGATCATTTGCAGGCGAATTAGCGGGATCGTAGGTATATATCGTTGTTGTTTTTCCAAAAACATCATTCATATTTTCCCAGGTAAATTCAAGTCCCCACACTACAGTGCCGGTATCTTGCACGGGTCGTGTATAGTGCACATGTGGTTCTATTTCGGTTCCTTCGGCCCATGTATGCGGAAGCTGGGCAGTGAAAAATAATTCCTGAACAATATCCTTGCTGAAATAATACATAAAGACTCCATGACTTATAATACTTTCTGAAATCAACCCTGCTGTAAATGCCGGACTTGTTTTTTCACTGGCCGAATATGCTTTGATATCATTAGCGCCACCATTATCACTCAGCACAGATGATGATTTGTCATCAAAACTAAATCCTGCGGCATGAGCAGCTTTTGCAATAATTTTCTGAGTTCCTTTGGAGTCATTCCATAATGAATCACGTTCTTCCTGTGATAGATATTTTTTCCAGAAATTAAGTTCATCAATTGTTCCATAAAAATTATTGCCATAACCTTTGTGTTCAGCTTTTCCGATAAAAACAGGATTTATAATATCAATCAAGGGAAAATTAAATGATTGTTTCCCTGCAAATTTATTATTGATATATACATACATATACCCATTGTTTTTATTGTTCTTTACACTAATAGTAACAAAATTCCTCGTACCCATATTTAAATCTAACGTTGAAAAGAAAACATCATTTCCTTCGAGGTAAATTCTTATTTTTTTATTTTGCACCGAAATATTCCATCCGCCTTTTTTATACAAAATATTTGCATCGTTCAAGATACCCGATTCAGGCTGAATCCAGAATGCAATTGAAAAATCAACTTGTGCAAAATTAAGTTTGGCATTTGCAGGAATTGAATCAAATTCTTTTATTCCGTCAAAATGCAATGCACTGCCAACAAATTTTCCTCCACTGTTCATGAAGGATGAAAATACAGGTGGATTGCTTCCTGCTGCAGTAGTAGCAGTTACAGGAACTTTAAGATCGTCCCAGGCTTGAGCAGATTTTCCCAGAATAACTGTATTTCCCTTTGGAATTTTCAGATAATCTTTGCCATCAATTTTAATGACCAGCGAAGAATCGACCATTATAAGAGTTGCACTATCCTTTGAATTTCTAAGAACAAGCTTGTTCTGTGAATATATCAAGTTAACAGATATAAGAATTGCAAAAATCAGTATGAATCTTTTCATAAATATTTGTTGTTTTTTATCGTAACAAATCTACAAAATTTAGTCAGTAATGCAAAAAATGAAAAACATACGCAAATTCAAATATATGTATTTAGATATTTACATATTTTAACATTTATTTCTTTGCGGTTATTTCAGTTGTTTGTACCTTTGAATTCATAATTAATTCATAATTATGAAAAGCATAACGAATCAATCATTTTTTCACAGTATAATCATTGCAGCATTTTCAGCAATGTTATTATTTTCCTGCAACGGCAATAGCAGCAGTGATGATAAAAAACCTGTTGTTACTGACGAAAAGGAAACTTCAGGAAAAGTTAAACCGGTTGCAGAAAGCATGATTGTGTTAAATTCGACCAATTTTGACGAAACTATAGGAAGCGGAATTGTGCTGGTGGATTTCTGGGCAACATGGTGCAAGCCTTGCAGGATGCAGGCTCCCGTGATCGAAGAAATTCAAAAAGAAATGGAATCAAAAATAAAAGTAGGAAAGCTAGATATTGATAAAAGTCCCGATATTGCCGACAGGTATGGAGTTCAAAGCATTCCAACCATGATTATATTCAAGAACGGGAAACCTGCAGAACAGTTTGTAGGCATCACCACAAAGGAAAAAATTACAGAAGCAATTAATAAACAATTGAAATAATTTCAAAAATAAAATTTATGGAACATCTAACGGCAGAAAGCTTCAAACAAAAAGTTTTCAATTACGAGATAAATAAAGAATGGAAATTTGAAGGCACACTTCCATGTATTATTGATTTTTATGCTGACTGGTGCGGTCCCTGCAAAATGGTTGCTCCTATCCTGGAAGAATTATCTGAAGAATTCAAAGGGAAAGTGGATATTTATAAAGTAGATACAGAAGCTGAACAGGAATTATCAGCAGTATTCGGAATTAAAAGCATTCCTTCAATTCTGTTTATTCCAAAGTCAGCACAGCCACAAATGATGATGGGTGCCATGCCCAAGGATACATTTATCCAGGCAATCAATGAAGTATTATTAACTGAAGAAAAATAATCACATGAAAATTGAAGTTTCGTTCGAAGGAGCCAAAGGTGTAAATGCCATGGTAAACGGTCATCTTATCAAAACCGATCAACCAGTAACATCCGGGGGAACTAATTCTGCCCCTACTCCTTTTGAACTTTTTCTCGCATCGCTTGCAACCTGCGCCGGCATATATGTAAAAGGTTTTTGCGATCAGCGGAATCTTCCGACTGAAAACATAAAAATTTTCCAGGACATGCAATATGATCCATCAACACAGCTTGTAAGTAAGGTTACTATTGAGATTCAGGTACCCTCCGATTTTCCTGAAAAATATCATGATGCACTTATAGCAGTTGCAAATAAATGCAAAGTAAAACAGCATTTGCATAATCCGCCGGTTATTGAAACATTAAAGACGGTAATTTAGTTTTCGTAAATAGTTTGTGAAATTAAATTTTCCTGAATTATTGGATAACAATCAATTCATTCAGTTCTTCTATTGCCTATTTCCGGAGAAAGAATTGTAAGGGGATCCTGATTTAGCATACTGCATAGCAATTCATAAAGCCGCGGCAGTCCTGCCTTCATTTTATCAGGTACTTCAAAAAACTGTTCACAGCAGATAGCAAAAAATTCCATTTTATTTTTAAATGCATATTCCCTGAACAGGTGATGTTCCCTAACATCTGCAAGCATTTCGTAGTTGTTATAGAAATCTTCAAACCCAACAATTTTATCAAGAAAATATTCATCATCATAACCCTGAGGACCCAGATTCTGTACCATCAGTGCATGCGCAAACTCATGCAGGCCAAGGTTTATACCATCTGCTTCCTTCAGATCACTCTCCTCAAGATCTTTCCAGGAAAACACAATTGCACCAGCAGGATTGGTTTCGCCTTTGTTGAGTGAATGCGAAAAATCAGAATAAAATTCCCCTTTGAAAAAAATAATTTTTTCAAATTGTTCAAACCTGTACATCCTCAGTCCGAAGGTTAGCTTCACTGCACTGTCCGCTACAAGTAACTGCTTGTCTTCGGTCAGTGCCAAGTCGCCCTTTGTTATAAATTCCTTATCACCGATAAAGCTGAGCATGCGATCCTCGTAATATGCTTTCAATCGTTCAGGTAGATGCCTGTAATACCTTGAATAACGGGTAAGAATATTCACCTGGTCAAGACTGAGCCTATTTTTAAAAAGCTTTGTATGGGGGTTGAAATGAATGGTAAGGTCGTTTTGATAGCCAAAATACATCCAGAGTCGTAACCCAATTATCAATGCAAATACAACAATAAAAATGAGAAAAGGCATAAGCGTACTTTTTATTTCTTTTTTATTTTTTTCAAAACCAAATTGTAAGAATCATTAATCCATTCCTGAAGTATATTATCAGCTACGGAACCATCTATTACAATAGTGTTCCAATGTTTCTTATCCATGTGATAACCCGGAAGTACGCAAGGATAATGCTCTCGCAGGTCAATGGCTTTTTCAGGATCGCATTTCAGATTTATTGTGAAATCATCTTCCGTATCTGTAAGTGCAAACATCTTTCCCATTACTTTAAATACCAATGTTGCCTCATCGAATGGAAAGCATTCAGTGACATCTTTTTTGGATAGGCAATATTCCCTGAAATCTTCAATGTTCATAATGCAACCAATTATTTCTTTCAATATTATTCTTTGTAAGCCTTGTGTTACTTTGTGAACCTTTGTGCAAAGCTATTTCATGAAGGTCATCACAAAATTGCACAAAAGTTTTCTCAATGGACATGTTACAAACATTTTTTTAAAATTTCAATGGTGAAAATATTTCTTATAATCCTCTTCTGTATTAATATTAATCAGAATTTGACTGTTGTCTGTTTTCACCTCAATCCTTTTGAAATTTTGTAAAATTAAATGTAAATCTAATTCAGATTCTTCAATTGTAGAAATAAATTCAACAATAGCTGAACCAAGTAATACAGGGTGTCCGCCTTTTCCTTCGAACACAGGCACTACATAAGCATCTGGATTAGCCAGGTCATTCATAGAATCAAGAAGTTCTGCGGTTACAAAGGGATTATCAACATTTTGAATAAAACAAGCCGTGCCCTGCGGCAAATCATTAATGCCAATCTTAAGAGAGCTAAGTCTTCCGTTATCAGGGTGTGGATTTATAATGATTTCAGAATATTCTGCGATATCGGGATGCTCAAGTAAAACATGCTGATACCCCTCCTGGTTCATCACTAAAATCAGTTGCTCCGACTCAAATGAAAAATATTCCTTTATGATTTTTTCAAGAAATGTGGTGTGCCTGTCCCATTTAAGAAATGCTTTCGGTTGTCCCATTCGTGCAGATAATCCGGCAGCAAGAATGATCACTGGAAGTTTAACTGGTACGAAAGAGTGTGTCTCCATTGCGGATTTATTGTTATTTTTACAAAGTTAAAATTTAGGATAACATATACAATAACGATATGCAAAAAATGACAGATAAATTTTCAATTGTGGGCATCGACAGGCTATATCACATGATAGAAAGCGATTACAGGGCAAGAAAAGAAATTTTTGGTATTCCGGAAGAACTATTTTTCAACGCATCAAAAAAGGATAATTTCAGGTTAAGCCGCTATGGCAAAACACTTGAAACACCTATTGGTGTGGCTGCCGGACCACACACACAAATGGCACAGAATATTATTTCCGCATGGCTCTGCGGAGCAAGGTATATTGAATTAAAAACCGTTCAGACACTTGACGAAATTCATGTTTCCAAACCTTGTATTGATATACAGGATGAAGGTTACAACTGTGAATGGTCACAGGAATTGAAAATTCATGAAGCCTATGACGAATATCTGAAAGCATGGATCATCATTCACATGCTCAAACATAAATTCGGATGGGATAGCAGCGATGGACTGGGAATGATCTTCAATATGAGCGTTGGCTATAACATGGAAGGCATCCTGAAAGATAATGTTCAATGGTTCTTCAATAAAATGGCTGATTGCAGCGCGGAGAAAAATTTATATATAGAACATTTAAAACCACTCTTCCCTGATATCTCAAAGATTGATATTCCCAATAAAATGTCGGACAATATTACATTGTCGACTATGCATGGATGTCCTCCTGAAGAAATTGAAAAGATTGGACATTACCTCATTTCTGAAAAGAAATTGCACACTACCATCAAGCTCAATCCAACATTGCTTGGAGCAGAAATGCTGAGAGATATTCTGAATACAAAACTTGGATTTAAAACAGAAGTTCCGGACATGGCTTTTGAGCATGATCTGAAATATCCGGATGCATTGAAACTAATCAATTCTTTGCAACAGGCGGCAGATAAAGCAGGCGTTGTTTTCAATCTGAAGCTCACCAACACTCTTGAAAGTATAAACAATAAAACTATTTTTATACCGGAAGAAAAAATGATGTACATGAGCGGTCGTGCTCTGCATCCCATAAGCATCAATCTTGCAAAAAAATTGCAGCAGGAATATAATGGCAAACTTGATATTTCATTTTGCGCAGGTGCTGATTGTTTCAATATTTCCAACATTATGAATTGCGGATTAAAACCGGTTACTGTTTGTTCTGATATACTGAAACCCGGAGGATATGCACGTTTAACACAATATCTTGAAGAACTTAAAAACTGGAAACCTGTTCCAGATGCAACCGATTATTTGAACAACTATGCTGCAACTATTGTAAACAATGAAGCTTACAAATGCGATCCTTATCGTACGCCAAGCATAAAAACAAATCGTGGTTTAGGATATTTTGATTGCATTCACCCGCCTTGTGTTGATACATGCCCCACGAATCAAGACATTCCTGACTATTTGTATCATGCATCAAAGGGAAATTTTGACAAAGCATTCGAAGTAATCATGAAGAAAAATCCATTTCCAGCAACACTTGGAATGGTTTGCGATCATCTCTGCCAGACGAAATGCACACGTATAAATTATGATGATTCAATTTTGATACGTGATGTAAAGCGCTTTATTGCTGAATATGGCACCTCGATCAACAGTCTCAAACCTGCAAAAGAAAATGGAAAAATAGTTTCAATAATCGGTGCAGGTCCATCTGGAATGGCATGCGCGTACTTTGCGCGTTTGGCAGGCTTCACAGTAAATGTTTATGAAACAAAAAGTTTTGCCGGTGGCATGGTATCGGACGCAATCCCTTCATTCAGATTGAAAAATGAATCTATTCAAAAGGATATTGAAAGAATAAAAAATCTTGGCGTTACAATTAATTACGACAGCAAAATAACCAAAGAGACTTTTTCAAAAATAAAAGATCAGAGTGCATTTATTTACATCGCAACAGGTGCGCAAAATTTTAAATCACTTGGTATTGAAGGCGAACAAGCAAACGGAGTTTTAGACGCTTTCACATTTTTGTCTTCAGTCAAAAATACTAAAGCACCTGAAACAGGAAAAAATATAATTGTTGTCGGAGGCGGGAATACCGCTATGGATGTGGCACGCACAGCTTTCCGTTTGATTCCCAAGGGAGGAAAAGTTATTGTATTGTATCGTCGTACACGTCGTGAAATGCCTGCTGATGCCGAAGAAATAAAGGCACTGGTTGAAGAAGGAATAGAAATCGTAGAACTTGCAGCTCCTGAAAAAATTATTTCCGAGAATGGAAAAGTAAAAGCACTTCTTTGTTCAAAAATGAAACTTGGAGAGCCTGATAAATCAGGAAGAGCGAAGCCTGTAAAAATTCCGGGTTCAGAATTTGAACTCGTTGCAGACACCATCATCCCTGCATTAGGGCAGGATACCGATATTGATTTCATGAATGCAGACGAACTCAAAACAAATGCAGAAACATTTGAGACAAGCATCAAAAATATTTTCCTTGGCGGAGATGCTTTGAATGGCGCAGCTACGGTTATCAAAGCCGTTGCTGACGGAAGAAAAGTTGCATCACAATTTATCTCAAGGTCGGGAATTGAATTTAATTTCGATCCTGAAAAAGGAAACCGGGGACTTGAGTATAAAGAATACATTGTGCGCAAATCAAAGCGTATCAAGGGAGAAACCTCAGGCCAAACAGCTCTTGCAGAAAGAAAAAACTTCAATATTGTTGTTGCCCCTCTCACAAAAGAGCAGGCAGTAAAGGAAGCAAGCCGTTGTTTATTCTGTGATGATGTATGCAGTATATGTGTGACAGTTTGTCCAAACCGTGCCAATTACACATATTTCCAAAAACCTTTTACTTTGAATATTTCAAAAGCGGTAAAAAAAGGAAACAGTGTAAGTATTGAAAAAACGAAAGATTTCAATCTCAGTCAGCAATACCAGATATTTAACATTGGTGATTTCTGCAATGAATGCGGCAACTGCACCACCTTCTGTCCCAGTTCTGGTGCACCTTACAGGGATAAACCAAAATTCTACCTCACTGTAAAAAGTTTCAATGAAGTTGAAAACGGATTTATGCTGAGCAAGCTGAAAGATAAGACAGTCCTTTTACAGAAGGTTAACAATGCTATCAGTATGCTTACAAGGCAGGATGAAAAATTCTTGTATGAAGATGAAAATGTAAAAGCTGTTTTTGAATCAAAAAACTTCACACTTAGTTCCGCGGAATTCCTAAGTGAAAGCATCACTGAAGTTGAATTTACACATGCTGTGAACATGTTTGTTTTATTTGATGCAGCCAATAACATTTATTAATTAGTTAACTTTGCAACTTATTTAAAAATATTTCATTATGATTAACCTGACAAATACCATTGTAAACCCTGATGTAAGGGCAAAAGCAATCAGCCGTTTCCGTGAAAAAGGAATTGTACTTCCTACATTTGCACAAATGCGCAACCCGGATCTCATTCCTGAAAAAATAAAAAACAAACTAAAAAATATCGGATTATGGGAACTTGACCCCATGAACCTTTTCCGCATTAACTGGCACAATGAGCCCAAAGAAAAAGGTGGTCTGTATGGAGGTGTAAACTATATTGAAATCCCTAAAGCAATCACTGGCGTTGATGCACGTATTGTCTTAATAGTTGGCAAATGGTTTCCTACAGGAGCGCATAAAGTAGGCGCAGCCTACGGTTGCCTTGCACCCCGCATTATCACAGGCGAATTTGATCCTACTTATCATAAAGCTGTTTGGCCTTCCACCGGAAACTATTGTCGTGGTGGAGCCTTTGACTCATACCTTATGGGATGCACTGCTGTTGCTATTCTACCCGAAGAAATGAGCAAGGAACGCTTTGCATGGTTAAAAGAAATCGGTGCTGAAGTAATTGCTACACCTGGTTGCGAATCGAATGTAAAAGAAATCTATGACGCTTGCTGGGATATAAGAAAGAACCGGAAGGACTGCATTATTTTCAACCAGTTTGATGAATTCGGAAACCCTTGCTGGCATTACAATGTAACAGGTTATGCACTCGAAGAAGTATTTAATAAAATAAAAGGCCCTGACGGAAAATTTGCCGGGTATATCTCTGCCACTGGTTCTGCGGGTACAATTGCAGGTGGTGATTATTTGCGCACCATTCATCCGCATATCAAAGTTGCTGCTTCGGAAGCCTTACAGTGTCCTACCTTGTTGATGAACGGTTTTGGTGGGCACCGGATTGAAGGAATCGGCGACAAGCATGTTCCATGGGTTCATAATGTAAAGAATACAGATGTTATTGTTGCTATTGATGATGAGGACTGCATGAGAATTTTGCGTCTGTTCAATGAAAAAGAAGGAAAAGAATATCTGAAATCATCAGGTATAGATGCAGCTTTTGTAGAACAATTACAGGCATTGGGTATTTCCGGAATTGCGAATATGCTTTCCGCAATAAAAACCGCAAAACTTTTTGAAATGACATCGGATGATGTGGTAATGACTATTGCTACCGATTCAGCAGAAATGTACCAGTCACGCCTTGATGAACTTACTGCAGAAAGAGGAAACTACTCCGGAATGCAGGCAGTAAGAGATCATGAAAGATGCGTGCTGGGAACCAGAACTGATTATATAAAGGATCTTACCTATAATGACAGGAAAATGATTCATAACCTGAAATATTTCACATGGGTAGAACAGCAGGCAAAGGAAAGTGAAGACCTTAACCAGTTGTGGTACGACCGGGAATTATGGAACCGTGTTTTTAATCAGAATATAAAATGGGATGAGATGATCAATGAATTTAATGAAGAAACCGGAGTTCTGAAAAAAATGTAATTGAAGGGCCAAATCATCATGGGAATTTCTGTTAACATTTTTGTAATAATTTAAAATTATTACAAATTAAATTTTTGAATACTTTTAGGCAATAATAATCCGTTATATTTGAAAATCCCTCATCCATGAAGAAAGCAACAAAAATTTTGACATTGGTTTTATTACTTGCATTTTTGGTGGCAGGTTCATCATGTAGCCACAGGTATTGCAAGGGAATGAAATATTATAATCAGGATAAAAAAAGAGGTCTGGCGCATTAAAATAAAGACTTTTGAAATCTTTCCAATAAATATCCTGTTAAATATTTTGTTAACCAAAGAGTAAAAATCAAAAAATGATTTTTACTCTTTTTTTTATTTTGTGCGCTGTCAAACAGTTTAAAACCTTAATTCTAAAAAATTCGCTTAAGATTTTTTTGTACCTTTGATCCCCTTTTACACATTTAAAATGGAAGAAAAATTCTTTTATGAATGCATCGATTGCAGGAAGACTTACGAATCTTCAAAAGTAATATATCTCTGCAGCGAATGCGAAAAACAAAACAACGAGAAATTCCCTCCCAAGGGAGTTTTAAAAACCATTTATCATTATTGTGAGATAACTGATGATTTCAACAGTTTGCATAAAAAATCGTTTCTTGATCTTCTTCCGATAAAATCCGTAGGAAGCTTGCCTTTCCTGAAAGTAGGAAATACGCCTTTATACAGAATTAAGTCTATTGATGATAATGATTTTAATTTTGAATTGTACCTGAAGGATGATTCCCAGAATCCTACATTTTCATTTAAAGACAGGGCTTCAGCAGTTGTTTCTGCATATGCAAAAGAAAATAATATTGATACCATTATTGCCGCATCTACCGGAAATGCAGGTTCTTCACTTGCCGGTATGTGTGCCGCACAAAAACAAAAAGCAGTAATTTTCGTTCCTGCCGCTGCACCAAAAGCAAAGCTCACACAGATTATGATGTACGGCGCTCAGATTGTTCCTGTTGATGGTACCTATGATAATGCATTCGACTTGAGCATAGAAGCAACAAATAAATATGGATGGTACAACCGTAACACAGCTTTCAACCCTTTGACAATTGAAGGAAAGAAAACTGTTTCATTTGAGTTATTTGCGCAGCTGAATCAAAATTTACCCGATCGAATATTCGTTCCTGTTGGTGATGGTGTTATTATTTCCGGTGTGTATAAAGGATTTGAAGATTTGTTGAAATTAGGAATTATTAATAAAATCCCTACCATTGTTGCTGTTCAGGCTATCGGCAGCAGTAATATTGTAAATAATATAAACAACAATGAGTTTATTTCAACTCCAAGCAAAACTATAGCTGACTCTATTTCTGTTGATATTCCACGAAATTACAGAATGGCTAAAAAATATTTAGGTGAATACAACGGAGAAACAATGCTGGTGAGTGATGAAGAAATTATGGCCGCATCAAAAGTACTCAGCAGCAGAACAGGAATTTTTGCAGAACCTGCTGCCAGCGCTGCATTTGCAGGATTCCTTAGTTATTACTGGGACGGACAATTCGAAAAAGGGAGTAAAAATGTTGTTCTACTTACCGGCAGCGGATTGAAAGATCTCAATGCTGTTCAAAAAATAATTGATATTCCTGAAGCTGTTAAGCCGAACATGGAAGCAATCGACAATTTCTTATTTAAAAATTAATTGAATAATCTATATCATGCACAACATCATTGGTAAAAAAGTAACACGTGTTGATGGTTACGAAAAAGTAACAGGCAAAGCAGTTTATGGTGATGATATTTGTTTGCACAATATGCTGCATGCAGCAAACCGATATACAGATATTCCGGCCGGAAAAATAAAAAGCATTGATCTTTCCAAGGCAGAAAAAATGGAAGGTGTTGTTTCTATTGCGCTATACAAAGATATTCCCGGGAAGAAAAGAATTGGACCTATCCGCCAAGATCACTATGTGATAGTAAATGATGAGGTTTTTTATACTGGTGATGTTGTCGCAGTTGTTGCAGCAAAAACCAAGGAGCAAGCCTGCGCGGCTGCCGATGCCATAGACATAGAATATGATCCAATAGAGGGAGTATTTGATCCTGCGGAAGCTGTGAAACCAACATCACGTCCGGTGCATAAAGATTTCAAAAATAATATTGTCAATCATTATCCGCTCGTTAAAGGCGATGTCGAAAAAGGATTTGCAGAATCAGACCAGGTAATAGTACGCGAATACAAAACCGGTTTTCATGAGCACGCTTATATTGAACCTGAAACTGTTACTGCTGTCCCCGACCCTACTACCAAAGGATATAAGATTTATGGTTCCATTCAGAATCCTTTTACGACACGTAGAATGGTAGCTGCATTCATGGGATTGCAACTGAACCAGGTGAATGTTTTCGGCTCAACACTTGGTGGATCATTTGGTGGGAAAGATGATATCATAAACTGCATGGCCTGCCGTGTTGCTGTACTGTCCAAAATGACTGGCAAATCTGTTAAGCTTACTTATACCCGCGAAGAATCGATGCGGGAAAGCTATAAACGCCATCCTTATATTTTAAATTACAAAGTTGGTTTTAACAATGATGGGAAATTAAAATCCATGAAGATCGGCATCATTGCAGATAGTGGAGCCTACGCATCACAGAGTTTTTTTGTAACCTGGCGATCTGTTGTTCAGGCTACAGGCCCTTATGAGTTGGAACATGTGCAGACCGATATTCGCAGTGTATACACAAACAACCCGTATACTGCAGCTTTCCGAGGATTCGGATCACCTCAGATTATTTTTGCACAGGAATCATTGATGGATGAAATTGCGGCAATCTGCAATATCACACCTCTTGAAATACGCAAACTGAATGGCTTTAAGCAGGGGAGTGTCACTGCAAGCGGGCAGGTTTTGTCAGAGCATAAAGTTGCCCTTGATGAAGTGATGGACAAAGCGCTTGATAAGTCAGGCTATTCAAAAAAATATGAAGATCTGAAAAAACTGAATGCACAAGATTCACGTTATAAATACGGAATCGGTTTTGCATGCAGCTATCGTGGTTGCTCCCTTGGCGCGGAAGGTGTTGATGCAACATCAGCTATAATTTCTGTTCAGGGTGATGGAAGTATTTATGTTCTCGCTGGATTAAATGAAAACGGACAAGGATTAAGAACTACTTTCTGCCAGATTGCTGCAGAAGTTCTGGGAGCAAAATTTGAGCATGTTACTTTTCTTGAGCCACAAACCGCAACTGTCCCGGATGGAGGACCAACAGTGGCTTCCCGCGCAACACTTACTGGCGGAAATGCTGTAATTGATGCAGCTCAAAAAATAAAAAATACAATTTTTTCTGTCATAAAAAATGATCTTGGTGTTTCCGCTTTGGAAGAAACAGTTTGGGCGAATGGCCTGATTTCACTGAAAGAACCAAAGCAGGGAATTGAAGCCATTGCATTTGAAAAAGCAGTTGACCTGTCATTTAAAGCGGGAGTGAATCTTTCTGCATACGGATGGTTCAAGGCTCCTGATGTTAGCTGGATTGAAGAGACAGGACAGGGAAACGCTTATTTCACCTATGTTTACGGATGCCAGGTTGCTGAAATTAAAATAGACACATCCACAGGAAAAATAGAAGTAACGAAAATTACAGCAGCGCATGATGTTGGAAAAGTAATAAACAAACTTGGTATTGAAGGCCAGGTTTACGGTGGCGTTGCGCAAGGAATTGGCTATGCTGTTCTTGAAGATTTTAATTTACAAAATGGAATTGTAAAATCACCAAACCTTGATGAATACCTGCTTCCAACAATAAAAGATATTCAGCAGATTGATGCAATTCTTGTTGAAAATGAAGATAAGTACGGACCTTTTGGTGCAAAAAGTATTGGGGAGCCAACGCTGGAACTCGCATCAGCAGCTATAAACAACGCTTTAAAATTTGCAACAGGAAAATATATTTACCAGATACCTTTGACACTCGAAAGAGTTTACTTAGGCAAACACCTTGTAAAACCCAGCCGTTCAAGTGAAGCTGGATTGGCTATCAAAAAAAGAAAACAGGCCCCGCGTGTTTCAAATATTGCAATGATTACTCCGAAAACCCTGAAGAAAGCGCTCTCGCTGGTTTCTGAAGAATATAAAATTATTGCAGGTGGTACGGATGTAATTGTTGAATTGCGGAAAAGAAATGAAGCAGAAAAATTGCTTAACATTTCTCAATTGCCGGAACTGAAAAAAATTAAAAAGACGCAAGAGGCTGTTATCATTGGCAGTGCAACATCTGTTACCGATATCATCAATCATAAAGCAATCATAAAACTTTTCCCGCTTTTAGTTGAAGCCTGCTCACTGATTGGATCAAAACAAATCCGTAACAGGGCAACACTAGGTGGCAATATTGTGAATGCCGCACCATGCGCTGATTCTGTGCCACCATTAATTCTTTATGATGCAAAGGTTATTTTACAAAGCAAGGATGGTGTTCGCGAAATTCCGGTAAAAGAATTTATTGTAAAAAATTACCAAACACAAATAACAGCAAATGAAATTTTGACAGGGATTGTAATTCCTCTTCCTGTAAATAAATTTTATCACAGCTACTACCAGCTGGGCCGAAGAAATGCAGTCAACATCACGCGAATGAGTGTTGGGGTTATGATTTCAATGAATAGTGAAAATAAAATTGAAGATTGCCGTATTGCAGCAGGATCCTTGTTCGACCGCCCACAGCGTATTCCGGAAATTGAAACTATTTTTATTGGTAAAGAGTTATCAAGTGAATTGATTGGAGAAACAGAACAACCATTGAAAATAATTATTGATAATGCTATTGGTACACGCTGGTCGTCGGAATACAAAACACCTGTGTTTATCAATATCTGCAGGGATGCATTAAAAGAAATATTAAAAAGAGTAAAAAAATAATATCATGGCAAAAATAAATTTCACAGTTAATAATATAATTCATCAGATAGAAGCAGAAGATTCCCTTCGATTAATTGATGTGCTTCGCGATAATTTAGGACTTACCGGAACCAAGGAAGGTTGCGGTGTTGGAGAATGCGGCGCTTGCACAGTAATTATGGATGGAGCAGCAGTTTGCTCATGTCTTGTACTTGCCGGACAGTTGAACGGTTCGCAAATTGAGACAATAGAAAACATTGAGAAAGATCAGGTTCTTTCAAAGCTTCAGCAATTGTTTCTTGAGCATGGCGCTGTGCAGTGCGGTTTCTGTACTCCGGGAATGCTGATGAGCACAAAAGCTTTGCTTGATCTGAATCCTCATCCGTCAGAGGAGGATATAAAAGAAGCGCTTGAAGGAAATCTTTGCAGATGTACTGGATACATTCCTATATTGAATGCAATTAAAGCTGCATCAAAATAATTATTTAATATCTCGTTCAAGTTCAATCTCATACCTGGTCCCTCTATTATTGCTCATTTTCAGCGTACCTTTCAATTGATTAACGAGCACTTCAACTAATACGAGACCAAGCGTATTCCTTTCCTGAGCCTCTTCTATTGAAGGCATTCCTACGCCGTTATCACCGACAGATAAAAAGCATTTATTTCCCTTACATTTAAACTCAACAATTATCTTGAGTTTTTTGCTCACCTGCTTGTCAACCCATTCTGCAGGGAATGCATGTTTAAATGAATTACTCAGAAGTTCATTAACAATTAGTCCGCAAGGAATTGCAGCATCAATGCCAAGGTATACATCAGAAACATCAAATTTAAGATCAATTTCAGAATTGTGCGGATAAATTTGCAGCAGGTTGTTTGCTAATCTATGCAGGTAATTTCCGAAATTAATTTTTGAAAGATTTTCGGAAATATATAAATCCTCATGAATAATCGACATTGTCCTTACACGCTGCTGAAGTTCCTTGAACTTCCGTATTATAAGCAGGTCATCACTTTCCTGCATCTGCATATTGATAAGAGAAATAATGATCTGCATGTTATTCTTGACGCGGTGGTGTATTTCCCTCAACAATACTTCTTTTTCCGCTAAAGCCGCTTTTATTTTTCTTTCTGCGAGTTTCTCTTCGGTAATATCTTCAACAATTACCTGAATTCCACTCACCTTGTCATTCTCTTCTCTAAGTGGTTTGGTATAAATTCTGGCATCAAAGGTTTTATTCCATTTACTCGTATATACTCCTTCTGTAATAACAGCATTACCTGTTTTGATACACCTTTGAAATGCATCAACAAAACCTGCATCGGCAAGCGGTTTAAATTTCAAAACATTAATATTCCTGGTTTCCTCAATTGATTTTGATCCAAGGACCTGTAAAAGAGTCGGGTTTATTTCAACAATATTTCCGCCGGTATCAGCAGTCATAATACCCAATGGTGCATTTTCAAAAATGGTCCTGTACTTTTCTTCATTTCTTTTTAATTCAATTTCTGCGTGTCGTCTCTGCAATACCGTTGATACCTGATGCATATAGGTTTTAAGAATATTTTCATCTTCGATAACCTCCCCTTCTTTTAAAATCAATGATGCACTTCCAAAAATTTCATCATTTATGGAGAAGCCCATTCCGTAGATACTCCCTATGTTGAATATCTTTTCTACAGCAGTGCAAATTGACTGCGGTATCATTTTTCCTGAAAATTCATATAACCCACCCGAAATCTTTACAATATTTTTGCTTTTCAATTCGCTGAGTATCTTTTCAGTTGGGTTAAACACCATTCCTGCCACTTTACGGCCAATCAGCTTGGTCACCTGATTCTGCGTTTTTTTATCTGTATAAAACACCTCGGATCTTAATTCATTCTTTTCTTTATTATAGGAATCGACTATTAAAAATTTTGAACAGGTAAGTTGACTCAGATACTCTGCAATTGCATTCCAGATATTTTCATCAGGTGATAATTCCACAAACTTATTCGCTGACTTCATCAACGTTGAAATATGCTGGTTGTATAATTTTTCTTTTTCTTCTGCAATTTCCCGAGGTGTAATATCCCTGGCGATTCCAAATATCTCTATAGGTATTCCATCCTTATATCTAAGTTGGCTATTGATTTCAAAAGTTATGAACGTGCCATCGCTTTTCCTGAAATCAGCCTTATAAACTGAATGTGACTTATCTCCATTAAGTTTTGCGGTTATATTTTCGAACGCCAGTTTCAATGTTTCAGGAGTAACGTAATCCTTCATATTTGGCTCCGAAAGGTCTTCAAAATTATATCCAAGCATTTTCTGAGCCATAGGATTTACAGAAGTTATTGTTCCTTTAAAATCCATTGTATAAATTACATCATTAGATGTTTCAAATAGTTCCTTGTATCGTTCACGTGTTTTATTCAGTTCTGCTTCTGTTTTTAACCGATCAGTGATATCTCTTGCTATTCCAAAAATTTCAAAAGGTGTTCCATTTCTGTAGCTGATCATGCTGTTCACTTCAAGAGAAGTATAAGACCCATCTTTATTTACAAAATCAATAGTATACACCGTATTTGTTTTTTCTCCTTTCAGTTTTTTTTCTATATTTTCAAATGCATGTATTGCGCTTTCCGGAGTTATATAATCTCTCATATTAAACTTCGTAATCTCTTCAAATTTTACTCCCAGCATTTTTTCCACCATTGGATTTACAGAAGTGAAATTTCCTTCAAAATCCATTGTATAAACTATATCATTCGTACCTTCAAATAATTCTTTATATTTTTCTCTTGTTTTATTAAGTTCCTCCTCTGTTTTTTTTCTATCCGTAATATCGCGTCCAATGCCAAATATACCAACAGGTTTATCATTTTTATATTTCAGAAAAGTACTAAGTTCAAGGAATACAGTATTCCCATTTTTTGCAATGACCTCCACTTCATATTCGGAATGATTATTTACGGACGAAATCTTATTCTTGATATGCTCCATTGCAACTTCATACGATTTCGGAGTAAGGTATTTTTTCATGTTCGGACAAACTTCCTCTTCCAGTTTATATCCAAGAATTTTTTCCGCGACAGGGTTCATTGAAATAAAATTTCCTTCAAGATCACTTGTCCATATAATATCGTTCGCATTTTCGTAAAGTTCCCTAAACCTTTCCTCGCTTTTCTTAAGTTCTTCATGTGAATGATGAAGGGCTGTCATATTTATAATTGCCCCAACTATTTTTAATGGATTACCTTTACCATCCTTGACAAGTCTGCAATTCAGTGAACAATAAATTTTCGAACCATCTTTATCCTTAACAATCATGGGGTAGTCTAGCAAAAAATTGGTCTTTGCAATATCTCTCATCAATTTTTCTCTGTCCTTAATATCATAATAAATATCAAACACATTTGCGCCTATGAGTTCTGCCCTGGTGTATTTTGTAAATTTTTCAACAGAAGGACTCATCTCAACTAAAGTTCCATCAATAGCTGCTTCATAATAAACAGCCTGGATATTTTCAAATATCAGTTTGTTCTTTTCTTCACTATTAACTAATGCTATCTCTGCCTTTTTCTTTTCAGTTATGTCTTCATGAATAAGAATAAAATTTAAAATTTTTCCTTTTTCATCAAAAATGGGGAAGATAACGGATCGGGTCCAGGATTCTTTGGATAATGTTTTGGGGTGATATTTTGCAGGATTGTATAACAATTCGGGAATACGAACCATTTCGCCATTTCTGGCTTTTTCCAACTCAGCCTCAAAACCGGCTTCAATTAATATCCGATCCTTAAAAATTGAATACTCCTTTGGAGGCAAACTGCCAAATAAATCAACCAATGCTTTATTTGCCAAAAGCATCCGGCCATCAAGGTCACTTATACCAATAGCAAATGGGTTTAATTCTAAGATTTGTAAAAATACAGAACTATCTATTTTTTCCTCAGGCTTAGTTTCGATGAAGGATTGCCTTTTCGAAACAGGAGAAGTAATCGTACTCAGCGTATTTAATAACAATTGAGCCTGTTCATCAGATAATGAAGACACATCAAGTTTCTGCAACTTTGATTCGAGGTCATTTCGATTAATCATATAACTACGCTTTATTTATATCAAAGATATTTAATTTTGAGAATTTATCAAATACCTGCAACTATTATTTCAGGATTTATCCTTAATTTTAAAAAATATTTTAGAAAATCATTATGACAACATATTTAAAAAATGCAAATTTTATTGATTGGAAAACTCTTGAGTTTAAAACATCATCAATAAAAATCGAAACGGGAATGAATGGAAAAATGGAATTCGTAAATGAGATTCCATCAGGTGCGGAAGATGATACTATCGATTGCACTGGAAAGATTGCAACAAAATCATTTGCCTGCGGCCATCACCATGTGTATTCTGCATTGTCAAGAGGAATGGGTGCACCGAAAAAAAATCCGCGTAATTTTTATGAAATTTTAAAATATGTGTGGTGGACACTTGATAAATGTCTTGACAAAGATATGATCGAAGCCAGCGCTCTTGCCACAGCTATTGCTTCAGCAAAAAACGGAGTTACGTTTGTTATAGATCATCATGCATCACCTTTTTATGTGGATGGATCACTTGAAATAATTGCTGAAGCATTTGAAAAAGTTGGTGTGGGACATTTGTTATGCTATGAAATTTCCGATCGTGATGGTTACGACATTGCAGAACAAGGGCTCGCTGAAACAGAAAATTATTTGAAAAAATACCAGGGTTTGGTGGGGCTTCATGCCTCCTTCACCATTTCTGACGATACACTTGAAAGATCTGTAATGCTTGCCCAGAAATATAATTCGGGTTTGCACATTCATGTTGCCGAAGATAAATATGACCAGGAATACTGCCTCCGCAATTACAACCAAAGGGTGGTCGAGCGACTAAACGAAGCGGGGGTTCTTAAGTTTTCGAAAACAATTCTCGGACATTGCCTGCACCTAGAAGAAAAAGAAAAAGAACTTATTAATAATTCTAATGTTTGGGTGGTGCAAAATAGTGAAAGCAATCTGAATAATAATGTTGGTTACTTTAATTCACGCGGACTTGGAAAAAACATCATGCTTGGTACCGATGGAATGCACAGCGATATGCTAAGAAGTGCAAAGTCTGCATTCTATGTGGGACAAGGGTTTGACAGCATTGATTATCCCGGAGTTTATCAGCGCTTCAGAAATGTGCACAACTATTTAAGCTCAAATTGTTTCTTTGGGGATGGAGATAATAATCTTGTTGTACTTGATTACGATACTCCTACTGAAATAAATCAGAATAATTTCCTTGGACATTTTCTTTTTGGTCTTGAGTCAAAACAAGTTCAGCATGTGATTTCGCAGGGTAAATTAATTGTAAAAGACAAAAAAGTGATTACAGTAAATGAAGATGAAATTCTGCAATTCGCCCGTGAACAGGGATTGAAACTCTGGGACAAAATGAAAACGATTGATGCTGATGAATAAAAATCATTTACTGATCTTGCATTAAAATTTATTTTCAAACATTTTTCTATGATGAAGGATCTCCTGATTCAACATGGAACAATTATAACTTCTGAAAAAACATTTCTTTCAGATATTCTTGTGAGCGGAGGAAAGATTTTTTCCATCGGAGAAAATCTTTCTCATAATAAGGATACCGAAATCATTGATGCTTCAGGAAAATATATTTTCCCTGGTGCAATTGATCCGCATGTACATTTCGATCTTCCAACTCCTGCAGGACCTTCTTCAGATAATTTCGAAACCGGAAGTATTGCCGGGATTTACGGCGGCACCACGTCTTTCATTGATTTTGTAACACCACGGAAAAAGGAATCGCTTATAACAGCTTTGGAAAGCAGACTGAAAGATGCGGAAAATTCTAAAAGTGATTTTGGTTTTCACATGAGTATCACTTCCTGGAGCAAAAATATAGCAAAGGAAATGGAGATTTGTGTAAAGCAATATGGCATCACTTCTTTTAAATGCTATATGGCGTACAAAGGAGTGATAGGGATTGAAGAAGATGAATTATTTGAAGTGATGAAAAAAGCAGCCAGCCTGCAGGCTTTGGTAACCGTGCATTGTGAGATAGGTGATGAAATCATCAGGTTGCAGAAAATGTTTTTATCAGATGGGGAAAACTCTCCTGAATATCATGCCTTATCAAGGCCATCTGCTGTTGAAGCTGAATCAGTAAAACATGTTATTGCTCTTGCACAAAGAGCAAACTGCCCTGTTTACATTGTTCACACTTCTGCAAAAGAATCAGTGGAGATTATTACAAATGCTCAGCAAAAAGGACAAAGCGTTTTTTCCGAAACCTGCCCGCAATATTTATTGCTCGATGATTCTGTTTACAAACTGCCCCTGCCTGAATCAATGAAATATGTGATCAGTCCCCCTATGAGGAAAGAAGAAGATCAGAAGGCTTTGTGGGAAGGATTGAAAAATAATTCCATTCAAACCATTGCCACCGATCACTGTCCCTTTAACCTGATTGGCCAGAAGGATGTGGGTTTACATAATTTCGCAAGAATCCCGAATGGAGCAGGAGGAATTGAACACCGGCTTGCTTTGCTTTATACTTTTGGTGTTCTGAAAAAAAAGATTTCTTTAAATAAATTTGTTGCTCTCACTTCAACCAATGCTGCAAAAATTTTCGGGCTGTACCCACAGAAAGGTGAAATAGCAATAGGTTCGGATGCGGATTTGTTAATATGGAATCCCGAAACCGAAAATATTATTTCGTCAAAGACACATCATCAGTATTGCGATTCAAATATTTTTGAAGGATTCAAAACAACAGGAAGTGCTGAATATGTTATAACTAAAGGTAACCTGGTACTCTCAAATGGGGAATGCATCGCTGAACATATCAATGGAAATTATTTGTTCAGAAAAACATCTTAATAATGTGGAACGGTTTCGTAATTAAAATAAACATAACACAAGCCCACCTGAACACCCCATGAAGTGTGATAATTCCATTTTCCATCATACTTCCGTGGATTATAATTAAAAATTCCTTCAATAGTTAAATGTAAATTGCCTCCGCCTACCTGGAATTTCTGGCCATGTGTTAACGGAATTGAAAAACCAAAAGCTCCGTTAAAACAAGTTGAATTATTATACTTAAAAGTTCCGTCAGCCAGTTCAGGATGTAGCCCAAGATAATAGTCACTGTAATCAACAGTTTTTTTGCTGAATATTTTTCCTGCACCGGCCCTGAATATAACAGCAAATTCTTCTGGTGAATTACCTGCATGAGCCCGTATCATGCCTCCAAAATATGTATCGTGAATTTTCATTGAATATAATTCTTGACCAGTAGTATCTGCAAGTTTAAAAGACGGACCCGAAGCTGTAGTCCAGAATTCCGGTCCAATCTGTATTCCGTACATCCCAACTGCAATCTTGAAATCAACGGGATAATATGGAGCAGGTTCATAGCCTTTCATATTATATGCAGTCTGTCCATAGCCAAAAGAAAAGCCAGCTACAGCACTTCCCTGCCCATAAATATTAAAATGCAGCACAAAAGAAAAAATAAGTAAAAATGAAGAGAGTAAGAATTTTTTCATAAAGATCATATTATACACCTAACAAATATATAACACTGAAGTACTAAAAACAAATACTTATAAAAAATTAAAACAAAAAGGCCGAATAAAATTATTCAGCCTTCTACTAATATTTTTTTTGACTTATAATATTATTCTTTCTGTTCCTTTTTTATAAAGTTTTTCAAGAATTGTTGCAGCATCTTTATATTTGTTATTCATAATCATAGATGCAATTATATATGGTTTAAATCCTGCCTCTTTGTAAGTATCTATGCGATATTTTTCAAAAACGCTGGCAGCAACTTCGCCTTCCTTGCATGAAACATCAGTAATATCAGCTGGCAGGCAATGCATGTATAATGCTTTACCATCTTTTGTTAATTTCATTTTTTCTTCTGTGCATTCCCAGTTTTTAAATTTTGCATTATTGGCAAGGCATTCCTGTTCCAGAACTTTCAATCCATCTTTGTCATTCTTCTGCAACAGCTGTGTTCTGCGTTCCATAACCGTGTAAGGCGCCCAGCTCTTGGGATATACAATGTCAGCATTTTTAAATGCTTCATCCATCGAATTCACCACATTGAATTTTCCACCAGTAGCAGCAGCATTCTTCTTTGCGATATCCAGGACATCAGGAATCAAATCGTAACCTTCAGGATAAGCCAGATCCACTTCCATTCCAAAGCGTGTCATCAAACCAATGATACCCTGTGGAACTGATAATGGTTTGCCATAACTTGGCGAATAAGCCCATGTCATGGCAATCTTCTTTCCTTTCAAATTTTCAAGCGAACCAAAATATTTTTTCAAATGAAGAAGATCAGCCATCGATTGTGTAGGATGATCAATGTCGCACTGAAGATTTACAATACCAGGTCTTGCAGGCAACACACCCTGTTTAAAACCATCATCAAGTGCTTCGCCCACTTCAAGCATATATGTATGACCGGCTCCAAGGAACATATCATCGCGAATGCCGATAACATCTGTCAGAAAAGAAATCATGTTAGCTGTTTCGCGAACAGTTTCTCCATGTGCAATCTGGGATTTGCCTTCGTCCAGATCCTGTACTTCCAGTCCCAGCAGGTTACAAGCCGATGCAAACGAAAAACGTGTACGTGTTGAATTATCTCTGAAATTCGAAATTGCTAATCCGCTGTCGAAACATTTTGCTGAAATATTGTTATCACGCAATAGCTTCAAAGCCTCAGCTACAAGCAATGTCTGAACCAGTTCTTCCTGCGATTTATCCCATGTCAACAGAAAATCGTTCTGATAAAGAGCTGTTTTAAGTTTCTTTAATTCTTCAATAATTTGATTAAATGATTTCATAATATTTTGTTTTTATTTTTACCACTAAGACACTAAGTACACTGAGGTGCACTAAGAAAAAATTAGATCATGTAAGCATACGCTGCGTAAAATGCTGACGCAGCAACAAGATCGCTTACAGGAACTTTTTCATTCGGAGCATGTGCCAGTACTTCATTTCCCGGACCAAAACCAATTAAAGGAATTCCATAATACCCGTTAATGGTAACGCCATTCGTTGAAAATGTCCATTTATCAACCAAAGGCTTTTTATTGAACAATCCTTCAAACGCCTTCACACCGGCCACTACCACAGGATGATTTTCTTCAATTTTCCAGGTTGGAAAATATTTTTCCATTCCATATTTCAATCCGGTATAAGCTATTTCTTCATAATGCAACACTTCAACTTTAGCATCCATATCTTTTACAATCGCTTCAATTTCTGCAACAGCCGATTCTTTTGTCTCGCCCCATGTAAGCCTTCGGTCAAGATGGAACTGAGCATAATCAGCAACAGCACAAAGTGAAGGACTTCCTGATTTTATTTCGGAAATAGTTACAGTTCCCTTTCCTAAAAATGGATCAGAACCTAAGCGCTCATTTAATTTTTCAATTTCAAGTGCAGCACGCGCAGCCATGTATACAGCATTCTTTCCTCTTTCAGGTGCGCTTCCATGACAAGATACTCCACGGAACTTCACAACAATTTCCATACGTCCCCTGTGACCCCTGTAAATATTGAGGTTTGTAGGTTCAGTACTGATCACAAAATCTGGTTTTATTTTTTCTTCTTCAACAATATATTTCCAGCAAAGTCCATCGCAATCTTCTTCCATCACGCTTCCCACAACTAAAAAAGTAAGGTCTTTGTCAAAACCAAGTTCTTTTAAAATTTTCCCGGAAGTAACAGCAGCAGCCGGTCCGCCTTCCTGGTCAACGGTTCCGCGGCCATGCACAAAACCATCTTTTATTTCTCCTGAAAAAGGATCGAAGTCCCAGTTATCGATATTGCCAACATCAACTGTGTCCATGTGACCGTCAATAGCCAGAATGCGCTTGCCATTTCCGATGCGGCCTATCACATTGCCAAGACCATCAATTTTTACTTCGTCAAATCCTGCTTCTTCCATCTGGCGCTTCAGTTCAATCTGCACGTCTTTTTCATTCATGCTGGTTGATTTAATCTTGACCAGTTTTGAAAGATTTGTGGCTGTGTAATCTTTATACTTTTCAGCCAGTTCATTTATTTTATTGAATATTTCACTCATCTTCGTTATTTTTAAAAGGGATGCAAATGTATAAATTGTTTTTATTTTTTCCTCAGTTTTTCTGATGAAAGTAATATCACTTCATAGGTTGCCGGTAATGAAAATTCAGGCTCTTCCTTATGGTTTCCAACAGCAGAAACAGCATCTTTTATAGCAAGCCAAACCGAAAACGCAAGCATGAAAGGAGGTTCGCCAACCGCTTTGCTTCGCCTTATGGTTCCTTCATTCGGAGCATTTTCTAAAAGTTCAACCCTGAAATCATTTGGAATATCATTTACTGTGGGGATTTTATAAGTATCCGGAGAATGAGTAAGAAGATTACCGTTTTTATCCCATTTTAATTCTTCAGTAGTTACCCATCCAAGGCCCTGAACAAAGCCTCCTTCAATTTGCCCTTTGTCAATTCCTTCATTGACAGAATCACCCACATCATTGATAATATCAGTCCTCAGTAATTTGTGCTGACCTGTCAATACATCAATTTCAACTTCCGAAACCGACATGCCGTATGTAAAATAATAAAATGGTTTTCCCTGACCTTTTTCCCTGTCGAAATAAATTCCCGGAGTTCTGTAAAAACCGGTAGAACTAAGGCTCACCTGCTTCACATAAGCGATGGGAATAATTTTGTCAAATTCTATTTTACGTTCAGGATTTTCTTTGTCAGAAATAAAATTGTTTTCGTAAACAAGATTTTCCTTTTGCGTTTTCGTTCCTTTATACGTTTTTTCAAACTCTTCAATCACTATATCTGCAAGTCTTGATTTTATGGTATCAATAGCATTCTTCACGGCCATCCCGTTTAAATCACTTCCTGACGAAGCAGCTGTTGGAGACGTGTTGGGAACCTTTGAAGTATTGGTTGCATTGACTTTAACTTTTTCCGGAGAGACTCCAAGTTCCAGCGAGGCTATCTGAAGCATTTTTGTATTCAGTCCCTGCCCCATTTCTGTCCCGCCATGATTTACAAGTACGGTGCCGTCAGTATAAATATTTACAAGCGCACCGGCCTGGTTTAAAAACGATGTAGTAAATGAAATGCCGAATTTTACCGGAGTTAAAGCAATTCCTCTTTTTACAAATTCATTTTCGTTATTGAATTTTTCAATTTCTTTTTTGCGTTTGAAATAATCCGAAGATGCAACGATCTTGTCATACATCGTGTAGAGCCTGTTATTCTCTACCTTTTGTCCGTAAGGTGTATGACAATTATTTTCATGTTTGTAAAAATTCAGCAGACGAATTTCTGCAGCATCTTTTTTCAGAAAACGGGCAATGCGGTCAATTGCAGTTTCAATCACTGCTATTCCCTGCGGTCCGCCAAAACCTCTGTAAGCCGTATTCGAAGGGAGGTTTGTTCGCCATGCTTTTCCAATAATTTGTACATCAGGAAGAAAATAAGCGTTGTCGGAATGCAACGTGGCACGCTCTAAAATAGCCATAGATAAGTCTGTTGCGCAGCCAGCATCCGCATTTAATTCCACTTTATACGCGAGAATTTTTCCTTCGTTATCAAAACCAACTTCATATTTTGAAAGATAGCGGTGACGCTTCCCTGTCATGATCTGATCATCATCGCGGAACAGATGAATTTTCACCGGACGCTTTGTAGCCCTTGCCAACAGAGCTGCCCAGGCCGCAACATGATTTCCCTGCGTTTCTTTTCCGCCAAATCCACCGCCCATTCTTTTCACTTCAACTTCCACCTCATTCTTCGAAATTCCCAGAACTTCAGCAACTATAGCCTGTGTTTCAGTAGGGTTCTGGCTCGAAGCATAAATCATCATTTCTTTTCCTTCACCAGGAACAGCAAGCGCTGTCTGCGTTTCAAGATACCAGTGTTCCTGGCCGTTTGTTTTTAATTCTCCTTTAAAAATATGAGGGGAATTTTTCATTGTTTCATCTACATTACCTCTTTCAATTTTTCTCGGAGGAGCGAGTAAACTATTTTTTTCTATCGCGGTTTCAATATCAAGAATAGCATCAAGACTTTCATATTCAATCTGAATTTTCTTTTCTGCTTCATGCAGTGCATCTTCATTCTCAGCAGCAATAAGGGCTATGGCTTGTCCTATGCAAATAACTTCTTTTTCAGCAAGGCATTTTTCATCGTGAATTACAGGGCCCATCTGGTTTTCACCGGGTATGTCTTTGGCCGTAAGAATTGCGAGAATACCTTTTACCTTTAATGCTTTTGAAATATTCAGCTTCTTGATTTTTGCATGTGCCTGTTTACTGAATACTACTTTTCCATATAAAAGCTGATCATTCGCAAGCATGTCATTAATATAAACCGACTCACCGGTTACATGCTTTATTGCGCTATCGTGATGTATGTTTGATCCCATAATATTAAAATTCTAAATAGACAAGTCCCGTAGGGACGATCTGTCTTTAATTAATAACAATCTCTATATTATTAAGCTCCGTAGGAGCGTTCTTTACTTTTCACTCAATCCACTCAAATAAATATTTATCAGAAAAATCAATTTTAAAATCTTTAAGCAGTTTCAAATATTCCTCTTTGAAGTTGGTTCTTTTATGATGTTCCTCTTGATTCAAAATATAATTTACAACATTTGAAACCTGCGAATTTGAATATGAAAATGCGCCAAATCCTTCCTGCCATGAAAATTTTCCTTGTATCCATTTTTTATCGTTAATGAATTTTGACGAAACGGCTTTTATGTCACGAGCAATATCTGAGATAGACTGAGCAGGATTCATTCCGATAAAAACATGAGTGTGATCGGGCATACAATTTATGGAAAGCATTTTATGTTTGCGCTCTTGCACAATACCGGTAATATATTTCTGCAGCTCTTCTTTGTGCTTCGACGAAATTAAATTAAGTCTGCCCTTCACACAAAACACTATCTGAATATAAAGTTGGGTATACGTATTTGCCATGTTTTTTGTGTTATAAAACAGATCGCCCCTACGGGGCTTTATCATTATATTGATCCTTTTTTTTACAATCAGTTCGCTCCTAATGGAGCTCTATCGTTAAATTCACTTAATTCTATTATCATCTTTTTTTCAAATGCTGTGCCTTAGGGAAAGTCTGTCAAAATATACCTACTTGATCCCTTGATAAACTCAGTAGAAGCGTCCTGCTAAATTAATTTATTCAATAAAATTCACTTTAATTCTATAATCAATTTTTCCCTTCTGTTTAAGTCCCATAGGGACGGTCTGTCTATAATATAACTAAAGATACCCTGGTTAAGCTCCTTAGGAGCGTCCTGTTTAATTGATTGATTCAAGAAAAAATTTCATTAAAAGATTTTTCGCCACTGTACTTCTGTATGCCGCTTCAGATCTTGCATCTGATAGTGGTGTAAATTCTTCAGAAAGAATTTTCATTGCTCCGTCTACATTTTCGCGTGACCATTTTTTTCCATTCAGAAATTTTTCTGTGTTTGTAGCACGCTTTGTAGTGGCAGCCATTCCGCCATATGCAAGAATTATTTCAGAAACATTTTCTCCTTCAAGTTTTAATTTGAAAGCAGCACTCACCGTTGATATATCAAGGTCTTTACGTCTTGAAACTTTATATGATTTTAAAATAACATTGTTATTTTTTGGTATAACAATTTCGGTTATCAGTTCATCATTCCTGATTTCTGTCTTTCGATAACCTGTAATAAATTCTTCAACTCCCAAAACACGTTCTTTTGTTTCTGATTTTAATTTAACCTTTGCACCATATGCAAAAAGCAATGGAATACTATCTCCGATAGGCGATGCAGAACCAACATTTCCGCCTATTGTGGCAATATTCCTTATCTGCAGAGAACCAAAAACGTTAAGGATTTTATGTATAGGTAGAAATTTATCGGCAGCAATTTTTCTTACCTGTTCTAATGTCATACCTGCACCAAAGAAACAATTTTCATTGTTTTCAGAAAATGATTTTATTTCTTCAACTGCAGAAAGATCAAGAATTTTTTCAAACAGTTCTTTTTTCTTGGTCTGTCTCAATGCCACATCAGTAGCGCCATTGATGATCAATGCATCCGGATTTTCTTTCTTCAAACGCAAAGCTTGGGCCAAAGTAAATGGCTTAAAATATTTTTGTTTTTTATTCTTTAGTAATAAAGTTTCGTTATTGTCAGAAATCTTTTTTAGCAATGCAATTGTATCATTTTCATTTTCCGTAAAATGATCGAATCCATTGTTTTTACAAGCTTTCTCAGCCGCTTCAATTATTGGCTGATATCCGGTGCACCTGCATAAATTTCCGGTAAGTGCATCACCAATAATTTCTCTGGAAGGTTTAGAATGATTTTTATACAAACCAAAAAGCGACATCACAATTCCGGGAGTACAGTACCCACACTGGCTTCCATTGGTCTCTACCATCAGATGTTGAACAGGATGCAATACTTTTTCAGTTCCATTTTCTATAGCAAGATTCTCAACTGTTATTAACTGTTTCCCATGAATCATTGGCAGGAAAACCAAACAGGAATCCACAGTATTATAAATAAGTTTGTTATCACAAAGTTCAGCCAATACAATGGTGCATGCACCGCAATCTCCTTCAGCACAGCCCTCCTTCACTCCCTTGTGTTCCGGGTAAGATCGGAGATAATTCAAAACCGTTGTGGTTGGTTTTAATTCCGGATGCTGCGCAAAATCAACTTCTACAATTTTGTCGTCAAGGACAAATTTGATGACATTCTTCATATTCAAATATTTTCAATCTTATTTATTTACAGAATTCCTAACGTCAATAATTTTTGCAATAATGCTAATAGCAATCTCCTGCGGTGTTTCTGCTGCGAACTTGATACCAATAGGCATGTCAATTTTTTCAAGTTCTTCTTTTGTAAGTATCTTTTCTTCAACAAATCTTTTTTTCAGAAGATCTACTTTCCTTGAGCTTCCAATCATGCCAATATAAGCGCTTGATTTCTTTGCTATTCTTGCAAGAATGTCCTCATCAAAAGAATGTTTAGGCGTTACAATAACGCAAAAGGTATTTTCATCAAACACTGTATTATCAATTGCTTTGAAATAATCCTCATTATTGCAGGTATAATCAGCAAACTCGTTATCATGAAAAATACCAACTCGAGGATCGAACAAAGTAATTGCAAAATCAAGCTCTTTCGCAAACTTTGCCAACGCCTTGCCAATATGACCTGCCCCAAAAATATAAAGCTTTTTCAGTGGACATATCGGTTCAATATATACTTCCATGTATCCTCCGCAATGCATGCCCAAATCCTTTTCAAGGCTGAATGTACATTTTTCAGGTTTGCCTGTTCTTATTAGCACAACGGCCTTTTCGGCAACTTCCTTTTCAACACTGCCGCCACCAATAGTTCCGTAAATACTTCCATCAGCAAACACAATCATTTTAGCACCCTGTTTCCGCGGTGTGGAGCCTTTTGTTTCAATAACAATGCAGATTGCTGCATTCTGCTGTTCAACTTTAAGTTCTTCAGCCTTTGAAAAAATACTTTGCATAAATACCCTTCTAAAATCTATACAAAAATACAATATTTCCCGCGTCCGGTAGCTCATTTTCAATAAACAAATTCGAGATTATGTTTTATCGTTTTGATGGATTATCTGTTTCTTTGTAAAAAATTACGCTCATGATTATGCTAAAATTTATCGAAGAATTCCTTAGCAATAAAAATATTGCAGTTATTGGAGCTTCATCAAACAAAAAAAAATTCGGGTATATAATCCTTGATCATCTGCTGAAAAGAGATTACAATGCGGTACCGGTAAATCCAACTGCTGGTGAAATTTTAGGATTGCAGTGCTATCGAAATATTGAAAGTCTTCCTGCTGATTTTAAAGCAGTCGTTTTTGTTTCTAAACCAGAAATTACAGAAGCTATTACAAAACAAATTTGCAATAGTAACCAGATTGTATACATCTGGTACCAGCAAGGGTCTGTAACAAAAAATACGATCGACCTTGCAATCAGTTCAGGGAAAAAAGTTATTCATGGCGAATGCATTCTAATGTTTACCAAGCATTCCGGCTTTCCGCATGGGGTCCATACATTTTTCAAAAAAGCATTTGGAAAATATCCAAAATGATTTAGCATGTAAATTTTCCTTGTTTTACATATAGAACACATGCATATGTTTAACATTTTTTAACATTAACTTTTGGATTCACATTTTGATGTTTTATCTAAATTTAGTTATACTTTACCTAAATAAGTTGATCTTTCATTACTATTTAAATATGAAGTGTTAATAACCCAGTCCGGATTAAAAATTTTATCTTAAAAAAAATAATTTACTTTGGCGTCTTTGCCGGTATAATTTTAGGTAAAAAACTCAACTTAATCAATTGAAAAACAAATCTCTAAAATATGTCACTGAAACAAAAAACGCTTGACCTGAAAAAGAGAATGCATGAAGCCCTACAGGGTGGTGGCGCTCAAGCTATTGAAAAACAGGTTGCTATGGGAAAAATGACGGCAAGGGATCGTATTGTAATGCTTCTCGACCCTAATTCTTTCCATGAATACGATTTGTTTGTTGAACATTCTGCAAAGGATTTCGACATGGACAAAAAGACCCTTCCAGGTGATGGCGTCGTTATCGGAACCGGAACAATATACGGATATCCCATTTGTATTTTTGCCCAGGACTTCACAGTTGCCGGTGGATCGCTTGGTTTCATGCATGCCCGAAAGATTACCAAGATAATGGATCATGCAATGCAGCTTAAAATTCCTTTAATTGGAATTAACGATTCAGGTGGTGCACGTATACAGGAAGGTGTTAACTCGCTTGCAGGTTATGGCGATATTTTCTTCAGAAATACTTTGGCATCGGGAGTTATTCCGCAAATATCCGTTATTCTGGGACCTTGCGCAGGTGGTGCTGTTTACTCACCTGCTTTAACTGACTTTGTGTTCGTTGTAGATAAAATTTCAAAAATGTTTATCACCGGACCAGAAGTTATCAAGACTGTTTTAGGAGAAGAAATATCAATGGAAGCACTAGGCGGTGCACGCGTTCAGAGTGAAGTAACCGGTAATGCCCACTTCTTTGCTGAAAGTGAAGAAGAATGTTTTGAACAAATTAAAAAACTGGTTTCATTTATTCCATGGAATAATACAAAGAAAGCAGAGCCGTTTCCAAAGAAAACTCCAAACACCAAACTTTATAAATTAGAAGATATTTTCCCGACAGATCCTACACAACCATACGATGTACGAAATGTAATCAGGTCGATTGTAGATGATTCCGACTTCTTTGAAGTTCAGGAACTTTTCGCACGGAATATTGTTATTGGATTTGCACGTTTGAATGGACAAACAATGGGTTTTGTGGCCAATCAGCCGCTTGTTCTTGCAGGAGTACTTGATGTCGATTCATCAGATAAAGCAGCAAGATTTATCCGTTTCTGTGATGCGTTTAATATCCCTTTAATAACACTTGTTGACCTTCCGGGTTATCTTCCGGGAGTTGACCAGGAACATGCAGGAGTTATCAGGCATGGTGCAAAGGTTCTGTATTCCTATTCAGAAGCCACAGTTCCCAAAATAACTGTTATCCTGCGCAAAGCTTACGGGGGCGGATATATAGCAATGTGTTCACGCCATCTCAAAGCTGATTTTGTTTTTGCATGGCCAACTGCTGAAATAGCCGTTATGGGTCCTGAAGGAGCAGCAAATATTATTTTCCGCAGTGAAATTGCTGCTGCAGAAAATCCTGACGAAATGCGTAAGCAAAAAGTTAAAGAGTATAAAAAGAAATTTGCTAATCCTTACGTAGCTGCTGCTTATGGGTATATTGACGCAGTAATCGACCCCATTGAAACCAGAAGATTTCTGATTCACGCTATTGAAGTTTCGGCGCATAAAGATGAAACCAGACCGGCAAAAAAACATGGTATTCCTCCATTTTAATTATGTAAAAGCACATGGAAAACGAAAACGAAAATACCGAAGAGAAAAAAGAATTTCAGAAATTCTCACTCGACGGAGTAACATATAAAACCACACTTACAAAAAAGTGGTTGGCGCATAAACCCTATACTGAGCGTGATCCAGGTAAGATCTACTCGTTCATTCCGGGTACCATTCTTAAAGTGTTTATTAAAGATGGGCAGAAAGTAAAGATGGGTGAACAACTTCTGATTTTACATGCCATGAAAATGGATAACATTCTCACATCCCCTGTGGTTGGCGTTATCAAAAAACTTCATGTTGCTGCCGGCGATAAAGTTGCCAATAAACAATTACTTGTTGAATTAGAAGGAGAAATTATTGCTGAGAAAAAGAAAGAAAAGAAAAAAAAGCCAAAAAAGTAATAATCACTTTATATTTAAACGGGAAATGAAAATCATTTCCCGTTTCTTTTTTCCTGCTATTGTCGGATTTTTTTTATTTATATATTTACAAAAAAAATACTCATGCTTGTCAAAACTTATGGAGGCTGTGTTCACGGTGTGAGCGCAACCACAATCACAATAGAAGTCAATATTGATACAGGTGTCGCGTTTTTTCTTGTTGGCCTGCCTGACAATGCTGTGAAGGAAAGTCATCAGCGTATTGAAGCTGCATTAAAAAATATAGGACATAAAATCCCTGGCAAAAAGATCACAATAAACATGGCTCCTGCTGATATACGCAAGGAGGGCTCTGCATATGATGTTGCCATTGCAATTGGGATTCTCGCGGCGGATAATAAAATTGAATCTGATAAAATCGGTCAGTACATTATTATGGGTGAACTTTCACTCGATGGAAGCCTGCAGCCCATAAAAGGTGCTTTGCCTATTGCAATACAGGCAAAAAAGGAAGGCTTCAAAGGTTTTATTTTGCCAAAAGCAAATTCGAAAGAAGCGGCTGTGGTCAGTGGTTTGGAAGTTCACGGAGTAGATAATATTACAGAAGTTATTGATTTTTTCAATGGAGATCTTTTTCTTGATGCCATTATTGTTGATACACGGAAAGAATTTTACTCTCGATTGAATGAATATGAATTCGACTTTTCGGAGGTCAAAGGCCAGGAAAATATTAAACGATCGCTGGAGATTGCAGCTGCTGGAGGACACAATGCAATACTGATAGGGCCCCCTGGAGCAGGAAAAACTATGCTTGCTAAAAGATTGCCCTCAATTCTTCCTCCACTAAACTTAAATGAAGCTCTTGAAACAACAAAAATTCATTCTGTTGCAGGCAAGATGATGCGTAATTCTTCACTCATATCAGTAAGGCCATTCCGGTCGCCACACCACACTATTTCTGATGTTGCACTTGTTGGCGGCGGATCGAATCCGCAACCCGGTGAAATTTCACTTGCACATAATGGTGTTTTATTTTTAGACGAATTGCCCGAATTTAAAAGAAGTGTGCTTGAAGTTCTGCGCCAGCCGCTTGAAGAAAGACAGGTCACCATTTCACGCTCAAAATATAGCGTGGAATATCCTGCAAGTTTTATGCTTGTTGCATCTATGAATCCTTGTCCCTGCGGGTATTACAACCATCCCGAAAAAGATTGCGTTTGTGCACCGGGCATAGTACAGAAATACCTGAATAAAATTTCCGGGCCCCTTCTTGACAGAATTGATATTCATGTTGAAGTAACGCCTGTTCCTTTCAAAGAATTATCGAGCGTGCGTGAATCGGAAAAAAGTGAAGTGATTAGGGAAAGAGTTGTTGCAGCGCGACAGATACAGGAACAGCGATACAAAAATATGGAAGGCATTTATTGCAATGCACAAATAACATCTAAACTTTTGCGCACAATTTGTAAGATTGATGAAACGGGACAGCAACTGCTGAAAACAGCCATGGACAGGCTTAGTCTATCAGCAAGGGCATATGATAGAATTTTAAAAGTTGCCAGAACCATTGCCGATCTTGACAATAGTGAAGACATAAAAACCGATCACCTGGCTGAAGCAATACACTACCGTAGCTTAGATAGAGAGAACTGGGCTGGATAAAGCCATTAGGTGGTCCACAGTAAAAAATTGCTTACTGCCGGCTGAAGACTGCTAACTAAAATGATTTTTTTTATTTACTCACAACCTTAAACTCCGTTCTTCTGTTCTGCTGACGTCCAGCATCAGTATCGTTGGAAGCGATAGGCTGATCAAATCCATAGCCTTTATAAGTAAGCCTGCTGGCATCAATCCCTTTCTTTACAAGATAATCAACAACAGCTTTTGCACGGTTCTGCGAAAGCGTTTTATTGTATGCTGCAGAACCTATATTATCAGTATGCCCTGATATTTCAATCTTCAATGTAGGGATATCAGTAAGCATGGTTGTAAGTCTGTCGAGTTCAGCAGTAGATTCTGAGCGCAATGTAGCTTTATCAAAATCAAAGAAAATATTGTTGAGTACAATTTTATTACCCACTTCAATTTTCTTCATGCGGATATCTTTCTCAATAACATTGTACCCAGTAGATGCGGGAATATCAAAATTCTCCGAATGAAACAAGTATCCATCGGCTTTTACAGCAATACCGTAATTTACTCCGGAAGGCAATGACACCAGATATTTTCCCGAAACACTGTTTGATTCAAAACTTGCAATAACATCGTTTTTTACATTGTCAGTAAGTTCAATGGTAGCGCCTAAAGGATTTGAAGAAACATCGTCAAGAATAGTTCCCTTTAATAAAGTGAGTTGATTGGATTTTATTTCAACAGTAGGTTCTATAACCGTTTCTTTAACAGGCTTGGTAAGGCTTGCAAGCAGATTGTCCTCATTGTTGCTGATCACAGGTTTATCCGGGCCAAGAATTGTAACCATGTATATATCCTGATCTCCCTGTCCACCGGACATTGCAGACGAATAAAAACCGTGAAGACCGCTGCCCGATATTGAAAAGAAAACATCATCACCAGGAGTATTTATTGGATAACCTATGTTTTCTGGTTCCGACCATTTTCCGTTTTCATAAACCGATTTGAATATATCATAACCTCCCATTGTACTATGCCCCTTGGAACTAAAGTATAATGTTTTTCCATCGGCATGCATAAACACTCCTTCCTCATCATACTCCGTATTGATTGTCGGGCCCAGGTTTACAGCCTCGGTCCATTTGCCTTTCGCATTTTTCTTACTCATATAGATATCGCTTCCACCATATCCTCCAGGCTTGTTACTTACAAAATACAAGGTTCTTCCATCAGGGCCGAAAGTTGCACTTGATTCGTGGGAGTCAGTATTTATGGCCTTAGGCAGCCTGTCAGGTTTTGACCATTGATTTCCATCGAGCTTGCATGAATAAATGTCTCCACCGTTTTCTCCTTTATAAATTAATAGCGTTTGTCCATCGGGTGAGATACCAACAGTTGCATCGTGCAATTCCGTATTGAGCGGTTTGCCTGGGTTCACTGCAGGATTCCAGGTTCCACCAATATTGTATGAAAGCATAATGTCTTCAAAGTATTTAAAGTCCTGCGGATCTTTTTCACCACCGGTTGTATTATCTCTGCGGGAAGTAAAGAATAGCATTGATTCATCTGCATTGATAATTGGGCTATACTCAGGATAAATTGTATTGATATTTGTTCCGAGGTTATCTACAAACACTCGGATAGGGCTTTTCACAAGTTCCTTGCCATAAGTGGCTTCGGCAATTTTTTTATCAATTTCTTTTGAAAACTTGGTGAGATCCTGGGGTGTAAGAGATTCTTTATATGCCTTATAATCGGTAATTGCCTTGTCGAATTCAAGATTAAAATGATATGCCTGCCCCAATAGATATCTTAGGTCAGCACTAACTTTTTCATTTAGTTTCAATGCTGTTTCAAAATAAGGAATGGATTTTATTTTATCGTAAGAATTCAGGTAACACTTGCCAATCTTGTAATTCAGTAAAGCATTGTTCGGATTGAAATCCTGCGATTTCAGATAATGATCCAATGCAAGCGTATAATTACCTCCCCCTAGTTCATAAAGATCATCACCGGCACCCAACTCTTTAAGAGCCGCTTTCAGTTCTGTTTTCTTTCCGGGAAAACTTTTTTTATCGAATTCAACATTCGTCTGTGAATAAAGTTTTATCGTAATTCCTGAGATGAAGAAAAATATTAAACAAACAATGAGACGACGCATATGACTTGGTTTTATAATATTCATGAATAAATTATTTACAGTTTTTCGAATAGGTTTCAGCATTGCTTACCCCAAGAGCTGCAGCTTTTTTCCAATCCTCACAAGCACCTTTAGCATCACGCATCATTTCTTTTGTGATTCCCCTGTTCATATAAGCATAACCGTAACTGGCATCCAATTCAATAGCTTTATTATAATCAATAAGGGCCCCTGTATAATCCTTTTGTTTGTACTTTGCGTTTCCCCTGTTATTGTAGGCAAATGCATAATCAGATTTCAATTTTAGTGCCTGATCGAAATCTTCTACGGCACCTTTGTAATCATTTTGCTCAATTTTTACTGTTCCCCTGTTATTATATGCCAGATAATATTCAGGATCAATTTTGATGGCAGCGGTGTAGTCTTCCAACGCGCCTGAGTAATCTTCCAGCTTTTTCTTTATACTTCCGAGATTATTGAATACAAATGCTAAAGACGGATCCAACTTGGCAGCCTGTTCATAATCAGCTTTTGCTCCTTTATAATCTTCGAGCATTTTCTTAGCACTTCCCCGGTCGTTGTATGCATAAGCATAATCAGATTTCAACGAAATGGCTTTTGTAAAATCATCGCTCGCCTTCTGGTATTCTGCATTTTCAAAATAGATACCTCCGCGATAATAGTATGCCTGGGCATATGAAGCATTTGCCCCGATTGCTTTGGTGTAATCATCAATAGCTCCTGTTTTATTTCCTAATGCATATTTCGCCTGCGCTCTGCTGAAATAAGCTTTATCGTTGGATGCATTCATCTCGATTGATTTATCAAAATCAGTGATTGCGCCTGTATAATCAGTCAATTCATACTTTACTGAACCCCTGTTATAGTAGGCTTTTTCAAAGTTAGGTTCAGCAGTTATTGCTTCGTTAAATTTTGCCAATGCACTACTGTATTCCTTTTTATCAAAAAGCTTGATGCCTTCGTTATAAAGTTTTTCGCCCTTCTGGTCGTCAACGCCTTTGGCTACAATAGTATCCTGAGCCCCTGCAGAAATAAAGGCAAAGGATAATAAAATTAAAAATAGCAATGATCTTTTCATAAGGAATTATATAAGATGTAATAAAAGTTAACGCAAGATAATAAAAATGTAAAGAACAAAAAATATTCAAAAAGATTTTTTCTAAAAAATCAAATCCTGTTCATAATTAATTCTGCAATTACAAATATACCAAATATTATACTGGCTATGCCGTTAAGCAATGCAAATGCCTGGTTCACCCTGCTTAGATCAGTGGGCCTGACTATTAAATGTTCGTATACCAGAAGTGTAATAAAAATTGCAGCACCTATCCAGTAAAGGATTCCAAATCCGATTTGCAAACCTGTGTATACAATAATCGCAGCTGCCAGCAGATGTAATATTGCTGAAGTTATTAATGATAGCTTCACTCCTATCCAGACAGGTATTGATTTTAGCTTTTGTGATTTATCAAATTCAATATCCTGCAATGCATAAAAAATATCAAAACCGCTTACCCAGAATAATACAGCAAATGAATACAGCACAGGGTATAAAGCAAAATGCCCCGTAACCGCAAGATATGCGCCAACAGGAGCAAGTCCCAGCCCCATACCCAATACAATGTGACACAAAAAAGTGAAACGTTTTGTTAAACTATATCCAAGTACAACTATTATTGCAACCGGCGATAGATAAAAACACAATTCATTTATAAAATAAGTTGTGGTGATGAATCCAATAACATTAAGTATCACAAAAACCAGCACAGCTATTGGACTTATAATCCCTGCAGGGATTTCACGTTTGGAAGTGCGCGGATTTTTTTCATCAAATTTTCTGTCAATAAAACGGTTAAACCCCATTGCTGCGCTTCTTGCAAATACCATACACAACAATACCATCAAAAATAAATGAAGATCTACAGAATTATGTTTGTCGGCTGAGCCCAGGAAAAAACCAATTAGCGCGAAAGGTAAAGCAAACACAGTATGAGCAAACTTCACAAGGGACAGGTATTTTGATATTGAAGAAAAAAAACTCATTCCGGAAATGTTTCAACAAAGTTACATTTTTTGATTTACATTTCAGGAATGTAGCTTTTCTCAATTTTTATTACTTTAGCCTTATGAAGAAGTATGAATTCATAAAGAATTATCTGAAATACTATTTCCGCGCAAAGACCAAGTATTCCATACACTCCCCATTTGTTTTTGAATTTGTAACAAAAGTGCTTGAAGGCAGATCAGGCAGCGAAGCAAAACTTAAAGAAATAGAAATGCTCCGGAAGACTTTACTTTCTTCCATTGAAGAAATTAAGGTAATAGATCTAGGTGCAGGCAGCATTAAAAATACTACTTCACTAAAAAAAGTAAAAGACATTGTAAAAAATTCTGCAAAAACCAGGAAATACTCAAGGCTGATATACAGAATCACCGAACATTATAAATTAAATAAATTCCTTGAACTTGGAACCTCGGCCGGTATTAGCAGTATGTATATAGCCGCTGCCGCCGATGAAGTTACAACAGTTGAAGGCAGCCCTGAAATAGCTGATCTGGCTATGGAAAATTTTTCAAAACTTAATTTCAGAAACATTCGACTTATCAAAGGAAATTTTGATGATGTTCTTCCTGAAATTTTAAATAAAACCAATTCGTTCAATTGTGTTTTTTTTGATGGAAATCACAGGGAAGACGCCACTTTGAAGTATTTTGAATTATGCCTCCCTTATGTTACAAATGAAACTATTTTTATTTTCGATGACATTAATTGGTCAGAGGGAATGAAAAACGCTTGGCACAATATCATGCAACATCCGTCCGTTAAGGTTACCATCGACTTGTATTTTATTGGAATTGTCTTTTTCCGGAAGGAACTGAGTAAGGAAAATTTTGTTATACGGTTTTAATGAATTAATTTTTACCTTTGTTGCTTAAGGGTTGAAAATAAAACTAAATGGCCGAAAGAGAAGAAATAATAAGGCTTGGAAATATTGTCAAAAACTATAAAGTTGGAACCGAAGTAGTACGTGCACTTCGTTCTGTATCTTTATCCATTTATAGAAATGAATATGTTGCATTGATGGGGCCTTCAGGTTCCGGCAAGTCAACATTGATGAATATTCTTGGATGTCTTGACTCACCTACGGAAGGTGAATATTTTCTGAATCATCAGGATGTTAGTAAAATGACAGATGATAGTTTAGCCGAAGTCCGAAATAAAGAAATTGGATTTGTATTTCAGACATTTAATTTATTGCCACGTTCTACCGCACTTGACAATGTAGCACTTCCATTGGTATATGCAGGATTCAGCAAAGCAAAACGTAATGAGCGGGCAAAAGAAGTTCTTAACAGCGTTGATCTTGGAGACAGAATAATGCATAAACCGAATGAACTTTCCGGTGGACAACGACAGCGTGTTGCACTTGCCAGGGCGCTTGTAAATAAACCCTCCATCATTTTGGCTGATGAACCAACAGGGAATCTAGATTCTAAAATCTCCGTCGATATTATGGGGTTGTTTGAAGATATTCATAAAGCGGGCAATACTATTATAGTTGTAACTCATGAAGAAAATATTGCCAAGTATGCTCATCGTATTATCAGGCTCATCGACGGCAGAATTGCTTCCGATGAAGTAAATCATGATGTCACTACTTTCGAAAAAGCTTTAGCAGAGCTCATGCATGAGTAATAACCAGAAGATATACACAAAAACAGGCGACAAAGGAGAAACCTCGCTGATAGGCGGGACAAGGGTTCCGAAGTTTCACATCCGCATTGAAGCCTACGGTACTGTTGATGAACTTAATTCCTACTTGGGATTAATTCGTGATCAACAAATTGATCAGCATACAAAAGTAATTCTTCTGGAAATACAGGACCGGCTTTTCACAGTAGAATCCATGCTGGCCTGCGAATGTGAACCAGCATCAAAAAATCTTCCGGAAATTAATATTGCTGATATTTCACTTCTTGAAAAAGAAATCGACACGATGAATTCAATTTTACCAGAATTGCATTCATTCGTTCTTCCCGGAGGAAATTCAATATCATCCTATTGCCACATTGCCCGCTGTATATGCAGAAGAGCAGAACGCATTACAACTCATCTGGCACATGATTTTCCTGTAAATCCTGTTATTCTTCAATACCTGAACCGTCTTTCGGATTACCTGTTCTTACTTGCAAGAAAAATTGCATTTGATAACAATGCCCCGGACACGCTTTGGAAGGCCAGGAAATGATACTCCTTTTATGAAATATTTTAAAAATATTTTTTTTGTATTTGTTTTTTTGACACTGATTTTCTTCATAGTTACAGGTGCCGGATTTTCCGCAAAAACAAAAGCAAATTGTATAAAGCATAATATTGCAAAAGATACATCAAAGAATATAAAAAAAAATAAAGTTAAGGCGGAAAAGCAGACTGATTCTGATGATTATTACAAAAAGAATTTTTTCAGGTATGAGGATTTTACTTATAATGATCATATCAAAACAATTTTGCTTTATAAGGAAGGCTTTGAATTGGCGCCGCCATTGATCCAACTGGGAACCGATGAAAAACTCAAACTTAGTTTTGATGATCTGAGTGATGAAATGCAATCCTATAAATATACAATTATACATTGCGATGCCAACTGGACTCCTTCTGATTTAATGCCTGCTGAATACATTGATGGCTTTACCGATGACAATATCAGCACTTATTCTTCCTCTTTCAATACACTTCAAAAGTATTATCATTACGAACTTACATTTCCTACCGAAAATCTGAAACCGACAAAATCGGGCAATTATATTCTTAAAGTTTATAAAGATGAAGACACCGAAGAGAATCTGGTATTTACAAGACGTTTCATGATTTTCGATCAGAGTGTGACCGTGACAGGAAATGTAAAAAGAGCAACATCCATCGAAGACATGGACTACAAGCAGGAAGTTGATTTTACTATCGGATACAGCAATTATACAATCTCAAACCCATACAGCGACCTGAAAGTTGTGGTTACTCAGAATGACAGGTGGGACAATGCAATCACAAATCTGAAGCCGAAGTATGTAAAAAATAATTTGCTTGACTACGATTACGATGATGAGAATACTTTCAATGGTGGCAATGAGTTCAGACATTTCGACATGAAAAGTGTGCAGTTCATTTCCGACAGGATTCATAAAATCTCAATGGATTCTCTTGGGTATGAAATTTACCTGATGCCTGATATTAAACGATCATTTACAGTTTACTCTTCGATGACTGATATCAATGGTAAAAAATTTATCAAAACGGATGAAGCTATTAAGAACGCCGATATTGAAGGTGAATATGTATATGTACATTTTACGCTGCCTTATACTGAAAATGTGACCGAAGGAAACATCTATATCTTCGGAGCAATTACAGACTGGCATTTTCAAAAGGAGGCGATCATGAAATATAACAGTGCTATTTCCGCTTTTGAAGGTACATTATATTTAAAGCAAGGTTATTACAATTATGATTACGTTCTGCTCAAAAATAATGAGTCAGTTGGTGATGAAACGTTTATTGAAGGCAATCATTACGACACAGAAAATGATTATACAATTTATGTGTACCATAAAGAACAGGGAACCTCTTATGATAAACTGATCGCTGTGAAGAGATTGAATTCTATTAGGAAATAAATTATAAACTTACGTATTGTATCATCAGCCGGATTTTAATTAATCCTTTTTCCGATACAACATCCTCAAGTGCTACACCTATAATAATACCAGATTTTGTGGCTTTCATACCAACACCCTGAGTTGCAGATGTTGTGATTAAATCACCCTTTTTAATAGCGCCGTTTTCGGAATTGTATAAAACTGATACTATTCCGTTAGATACAACAGTATTCGTATTTGAAGAAATCATAACCGGTGCACCTGTTGAATCTGGTTTAATTTCCTTTTTTACAAAAACACCAATAACAGTAGGATCATAGGTTTGTTTCGATGTACTCAACTTTCCCGTAAATGTGCCATCATCTGAAACCACAATACTACCATTCGTAAAATTATATGAGTCGATTGAAGCAATATTTTTTTGTGCAAAGGCAATGCTTCCAATCATCACAAACAATGCAAAGAAGCAATATCTAAGAAATTTATTTGTTTTCATATTTGTAGATTTTTTTATATTCATTGATTTTTACTGCTGGAATTTATATACAATAAGACGTCCTGTAAAACCACTATTTCCTGTAAAATTAAATTTTAATGATGTAATGTTTGTTGCAGTATTTGTCCACAGGCCTGCTATGCAATTGACAGTTAAACCAGTAGTATTACTACGTCCAAGGCTGTATTCGCCAATAAGATGTCTGCGTGAACCAGTGAATGAATTAAATATCGCCTCCGATTCAACATAGGTAGGATTATCGGACGAATATGTTGCGTATAAAACAATTCCAGCCTGTGTATAACCAGAATAAGTCCACCCGGTGGCGCCTCCACCAGTGATACCCCAATATGCATCAAGACTGTATGAATAATCCCCGACAACATTATCGCCATTTGGTTGTATCCAGCAATACTTCATAGTTGCATCGGTATTTGGATGATTTCCCATTAAAATAATCCTATATCCAATATCGTTATCTCCATCAAGACCAGTTAAATTATATGATGTCGCATTAGTCAATACAACGTCACATATTTTTGTTCCACCACCAATTTGCGTCCATGTTAAGTTTCCGCTGCCATCATTACGAAGCACAGTACCAGTTCCTGCTGCGTAAGAAGTAGGCCAACTATATGTCAGGTTTTTTATTTTAACAAGGTCTCCATTCGCATCAACCTGCAACTGCGAGCTAGCACCAACGGAAAATAAAGAACCTGGAGTTGTGGTTCCGATGCCAACATAATTGCCATTAGTCATAAATATTGTTGAAGTACTGGAATTATTTCTAATATTGAATCCTGAAGAACCATAATTCAAATAGGTTATATTATCGCTTCCGCGTGGAGTTAAATAGTTTTCATAAGTTCCTGCACTGTTTTTTGCTTGAAAAATTGCAGTATTATCAACACCAAAAACTGCATTAGCACCAGCCAAAGTTAACTGAAGGGCTGGGTTGTTCGTATTTATTCCTACCATCCCATTATTTTTAACATATAATTTAGATGTGCCTGCATCCTGAACATCAAAATTACCAGTACCATCAAGATTATAAATCATATTAAAAGCACCCTGTGTAATAGTTGTATGTTGAATTAAAGAACCACCTAATTGAAAGTTATCACTATTCAATGTCAGTCCATTATTAGCAGTATAAATTTTACCCATGCGAACCCATCTTACAAGTGTGTTATCCCTGTAATAAATACCCGGTGTAACATCACTAACTGTGGCTGTATTAAAAACAATTAACCAATCTGCAGGGCTAGAAACAGTAGTTATATCGGTAGTCCCGGTCAGGGTTACTCTAGGAATCAAAAGGCCTTTACTGCTAGATAGAACTTCTAGCATGGCTGATGCTTGTGGTGCCACACCAGAGGCACTAATACACACATTTTGTGCAAATAGACTGTAGCAACTACTAAATAAAATTATAATAAAAATCAATAATAGTTTCTTCTGTCTTCTATATTGAATAGTTCTCATATGAAATAATTTTAATGTATGAATATCTTTTGAGTAAATAACTTGTCATTGTATTCAATGGTAACCATGTAAATACCTATTACCAAAGATTTTTGCAAAGAAATAGTTGCTGTATTTATTCCTTTTGTTGAGTTATGACTAATGCTGGAAATTTGCTGCCCAATGGCGTCAATCATATATATATTCGCTTTACCATCTTCAGGAATATTATACGAAACTGTTATTTCAGTATGCGCTTCGTTAAATGTAGTACCAACAATTTCAAATGTATTATCAGAAATATCAGTACACTCAGCCAAAGCAGGATCAAATGTTTCAGATTGTGCATCAAAATCCACTTGTTTCAATTGGTAATATGTCTTACCAATAAATGGCGAATTATCAATTAAATAATAATCATGCACTGAGTTCGTTGTTCCCGAACCGGCCACCGTGCCTATATTGTACCAATTGTTTAAATCTTTTGATTTATTAATACTGAAATAATCGTTGTTGCTTTCGCTTGCGGTTGACCAGTTTAATTCAACCTTATTATTATTACAGTTTGCAGTAAAAGAAAGTAATTCAACAGGGAGAGGATGTGATTTTCTAGATAATATAAAAGGTGAAAAACATTTAAATCCAGAAGCACTAACAGTGTGAGGGCCTGCTGCATTACTTCCGGGTGTAAGTGAAGAGTTATAAGTACCCGCGCTGGCAGATGTAGAAGTTGCATCATTCCATAATGTTCCGCTCCAATGCTGAAACACAATTTCATCTGTTGCAGGAGTCATTGTATTTTCAGTTCCTAGGTATGTAAAACTCAATGAGGCGCCCGAACCAGTCATTGGATTAGTTGTTGTTTGAATATCCCACCATCGATCAATTACCGATGTTACTGCACTTGATCCACCTACAGAATTCATATTAATTGTTGTTGCGCTTCCATCATACATTGATGCCCATGGTATGTTATCACTAGCTGCTGTTGGTCTTGTTGAAATAGAAACATTTCCGGATGTATTTCCATTATTATTAAAGGTTACAGGTATATAGTATCCTGCATTTGTACCAAACGGAAAAACATGGTCACCAGTAGTAGATCCCATATTCCATTGTACAATGCTGGGATTGTCCGCTAAATTTGTTTCACTTTTAATATACCCTGAACCTGCAGTAACAGATGATGAAATTGCGCCGATAGCTGGGTTAGTGACAATTAACGTATGCTGGTTTAAATCGAGTACAGGAGTATTTGTAGTGGCCAGAGTTAAAACTCCGGAAGGAGCAGCATATCCGCCGCCAGAATAAGTATTGACATTGAGCGTTTTTATTCCGCTTCCCGATATTTTTAAATTATTAAAATAAGTAGAATTTCCGTCAATCAATTGATTATTGGTACCAAGGAATTCAACAGTACCGTAATTGCTTGCAAACACATTTCCTGCATTCGCCGTATTTGTCCAGTCGCCTTCTAACCTAATAAAACCGCCACCGCCGTTACCAGATAAAATATTAACAACGCCATCACTTCCGCTATAAGTTGTATTGGTGAAGTCACCATTTCCGTCACCATCAATATATATATATGCACCATTATCAATATAAATTTTGGCTCCATAATTATATACTCCCACAGGTGGCGACCCAACCGTGACAGTAACAGGTAAACAAACAGTACTTGCGCAAGGTGAACTCTCTGCCCTAACATAATATGTTATCGTAGATCCGGGAGAAACCGATATACTGCTTCCTGTTCCAACCGCGCCGCTGCCACAACTAGTATACCAATGCCAATCAGCGCCATATCCTAAAGTGCCGGATACTGCCAGATTCGTAGAACTACCGGCAAATATAGTAGATGGTGTGGCCGTTACAGAGGTAATGGTAGACGTTGAATTCACTATTATTGTGTTATAAGCAGAATATTCTTGTGAACAAGGACTGCTTTGAACAACTGCCCGATAATCCCAAATTCCGGAAGAAGATGGAACTTCACTATAAGTTGTTAATGTATTAACTAGGTCTGTCCATGCACCTGCATTCACTCTTTTCTGCCATTTAACAACAGTACCTGTGTTACCGCTTAATGTCATAACACCTGTATTTGAAGTTAAGCAGATGGGAGTAGTACCTCCAGTAACAGAACCACCAACTGTTGCCGCCAAAACATTTATTATAATTGAGTTCGAGGAATAGGCTATCGCACAACCACCACTTTGAATACCTGCTCTATATTCCCAGGCACCTGCAGAAGAAGGCGTCTCTGAATATGTGGTTAATGCATTGGTTATATCAGTCCAGGCACCTGCATTCACTCTTTTTTGCCATTTAACAACTGTGCCTGTATAACCACTCACAGTAAATGTTCCTGTGCCAGAACCCAGACAAATTGGTGTTGAACCACCAGAAATCGACCCACCTACAGAAGCTGGTGATACGGTCACTGTGGTAGAAGTAGAAAAAGCAGGGCCACATGGACTGCTTGTCACAACAGCCCTGAAATAGGTAGTTGTGGCTAATGCACCAGAAGTATATGTAATGCTTGTGTTAGCTATATCATGAATATCTGCACTGAAATTATCAATGGAATATTGCCATTTTGTAATACTTCCTGTATAACCGCTCAGGGTCAGAATTCCGCTGGTGCTTCCTGCACATATTGTGGCGCCACCGGTAACAATACCACCTGAAGAATTAGGGTTAACAGTCACAGCAACACTTCCGGAGCCTGCTGACCAGCATCCTCCGGCATCACGCTGTGCCCTCACATAATATGTTCCTGATGACAAAACGGTATAAGGGGAAGAAGCTGGAGATGTTGTACTTGTTCCGCTGGAATTGGTCCCCTGCCAGTAAAAAGTAACTCCCGCAGGCGCTGCTACCTCTGTTAATGTTGTGCTGGCACATGCCGGGCTGGCTCCGGCGGTCGGATTCGCAGGATTCGCAGGAGTGGTGCATGGAGAATAACATTGGATTGTAAAATCAAAACCAGAATAATTTACGAGATAATCACTGGTAAACTTTATAGTCAGCGGAACATTTGGCCCTGAAGAAATAATTGTCCCTATACTTTGGTTTCCCGTCCCGGAAAATGTTCCTAAAAGAGTACCACTTGTTCCAGCTCCATCATAAATATAAATATAATCATATGAAGGTTCAACATCATATGTTCCGGTAAGCATAACAGACATGCCCGGATCGGTAGGATAAATTACTGTGTATCCATTAGCATTATAATTGTAATCTCCTGAATTCCCTCCATGGTCATAAATGTGCCCTGAACAAGTGGTATAACTATTATTACCTGTGAAAGGTACTACCATTCCTGGAGCATCACATGAAATAGTTAAATTAAAGCCAGCTCCTACTACAGAAAAATCAGAAACAAATTGAACTGTAAGCGCTCCATCAACATTGGTTGCTGTGGTAGGAGGAATTGTACCATAATTTGCAATATAAGTTCCCAATAAGGGTGCACTAGTGTTTATACCATCATATATATAAATATAGTCACAGCAAGATTCGCCGGCAGTTGTTCCTGTAATACTTATCGCATTACCGGCTACACCAGGATAAAGAACCGTATACCCGCTCCAATTAATATTGTAATTTCCAGCAGAACCTCCTGCATCATAAAGATTACCCGAGCAAACAGTATAGGTGTTACTTCCTGTTGAAGGAACTATCATTTCGGAACATGATGTCGTTGATTGTGTAAATGTTGTGTAGCTTGAGTGCCCGCAACTATTAAAAGCCCATACATAAATTGTATAAGAAGTATTACATGAAAGACCAGTTTGTGTAAATGTTGAACCTCCTTCTACATTTACGCCAACACCGGGGTATGAATTATTGGTATTCCATTGATAACCGCTGGCACCTGCAACATCATTCCAATCCCAAATTATTTGCGTGAGTGAAGGTGTATGTGTGGCAGCAACTGGAGCTGATAGTGATGTAGGATATACGGTTACGATCATTGTTTGAAAACAGCTTGCTTTAGTATAGGTAATTGTGGATGTTCCGGCTGCAACACCAGTAACAACACCACCACTAACTGTAGCTACGCCGGTATTGCTGCTCGTCCATGTACCACCTGAGGGGCTACCTGTAAGTGTAGTGGTTGATCCTACACAAACACTGGGAGTTCCAGTTATAACAGGTGTGCAGGGGATAATACAACCCTGAACACTAAAATCGTCAAATCTATAGCTATAGTCAGTTGCATCTCCGGTGGCAGACCATCTGAATCTTAAATTTGCCTGGTTCTCAGCACCGACTGGTAAAGCAATCCTGGCACCTCCATTAACTAAAGCCCATGTCCCATTTACGGCAACATCAGTAAAGGGTACAGTATTCCATGTAGAGCCATCTGAACTCCATTGAAAAGTCATTGTCAGATTATGACCGGCAAGGTTATTTCTTCTTGCACCCCATAGCACAGTAATATTAGAATATCCTGAAGTTGAAAAACTATTATTGTAATCTAATGTACAGGTAATGGGATTTCCAACATCAGCTGTAATAACATTGCTACCACCGGAAGCTCCTGTATAACCAGTGGAACCACCAGTAGCAATAACATATAGATTTGACGCTGACCAACCAGTTGGGAAACTCGTACCGGTTCCAAAGTTTTGAGTATACAATGTTGTTGGTGATGTGCACATGCTGGTAACAGCTGACCCAGAACCTGGAGTAAGATAACATGTACCAGAACTATTAAATTCATAAACAGTAAAGGTATAGTTAGATGCATCTGTTAGCCCTGTTACATTAACACTGGTACCAGTACCATTATAAACAACATAATTACTTGCTCCTGTTGTATTACCAGAACCATATACAGCATTTGCTGTATATGCTGCGCCACTTGAAGGATCAACTGCCGAGGTTGCTGTTAACCTTGCAACAACTATAACACCAGCAGTTCCATTGCCTCTTGCCCAGTTAACCAAAATACTACTTGTAGTTATATTGGAATAAGCGCCAATAGTAGCCTGTATAGTGGGTGGAGTACAGGCACAAGCACTGGTAGTCTGAGAAAGAGTAGTCGCTGCAGAGCTACATGTAGCATTATATGCCCAGATATAACGAGTATATGCAGTATTACAGGTTAGTCCTGTTTCTGTTTTGGTGGTACTGGTCAACATATCAGTGGCAGTACCATAATTGTTCACCGTATTCCATTTATACCCTGTTGCACCACCAACTGTATTCCAGTTCCACACTATCTGTGTTTGAGAAGGTGTATGAGTGCCTGCAGTTGGAGCTGCCGGGGTTGTTGGTTGTGCGTTGACAGTTACTGCTGTCGCAGTAGATATACATGTGTTATCGGTGGTTCTTCTTACAAGTATATTATGTGAACCGGCAGCTACTCCGCTGAAAGTTGTTGAAGCCTGATAGGTACCGCCATCAATATTATATTCGTATGCGCCTGTAGGTGCTGTGACAACAATAGTCCCTGTTGCGACTGCACAGGTGGGTTGTATGGTTGTGCTAGCTGTGGGGGCTGCAGGAGCTGTGGGCTGGGCGTTGACAGTTACTGCTGTCGCAGTAGATATACATGTGTTATCGGTGGTTCTTCTTACAAGTATATTATGTGAACCGGCAGCTACTCCGCTGAAAGTTGTTGAAGCCTGATAGGTACCGCCATCAA
>Ga0224525_1000062_pt1 | contig 58352 bp, 51 predicted proteins | sample CFST100metaG_FD_179874 | JGI IMG/M metagenome (GOLD analysis project Ga0224525, IMG submission 179874) | Peat soil microbial communities from Stordalen Mire, Sweden - C.F.S.T100 | ecosystem: Environmental > Terrestrial > Soil > Wetlands > Peat | place: Sweden: Norrbotten County, Stordalen Mire...
GTCGCCACCGGTGGATCCTGATGGATCTATTCAGCCGTTCCACTTTGCTAATAACCCTTTTAAACTCCCTGAATTGTAAACTATTATTCATTCTCCTTATTTAGCCCCGTTTTTCGGGGCTTTTTTTGTGTTCTATTCATAGTTAAATCCATTCTAAATCATTGAAATGCTTTGAGGCAGTAATAAAAATGATTAATTTTGTATATTATATTTTAACCTTTTCAACAGATGAACAGAAAACTCCTCATTTTAAGTTTAATTTTCTTCACCGCACCTACATTTGTCTTTTCAAAAAACAATACACAGGATGCAACAAAACTAATCAATCCCAATGTTTTTCGAATTGTTGTTTCAAGTGGATCTTACACGGATGAAGCAGTGATAGGATTTTTTGCTGCAGCACAGGATATATTTGAATCTTACGATTCAGGAAAAATGTTCAGTCCTGATGCCAATTATCCACAGACTTACTGCACCACCTCCGATAATGTTGATGTTGCAATTGATGGTGTTCCATTGCTTACTTCAACTATTGAAAAAATTATTCCGCTTTGTTTCCGTGCACAAGTCGCAGGGACATTTACTTTCCAGGCAACAAATCTTGCTGATTTTGATTCCAACATTTCTGTTTATTTGGAAGATGTCCAACTAAACGTTATGCAGGATTTGCGCATTAGTGATTCTTACACATTCACTTCAGGAGTTATCAATACCAAAACAAGATTTAAATTACATTTTGTAACTCCGAACTCAGTGCATTTATTGAACTGGCTCGGTACTTTTTCAAACGACTGGAATATTGCATCTAACTGGAATACTAATGCTATTCCGACTAGCAATGATAATATTTATATATCATCACTTGCAACAACTCAGCCCCATATCACAAATATGCCTGCAAGTCCATCTGTTTGTAATACGCTTACGATTTATAGCGGAGCGTCGCTTACGATTGATGCAGGCAAAGCACTTACTGCCACAGGCACTACTACTCTTAACGGAGCACAATGTTTAATCATTAATAGCGAAGGTTCTTTTATTGATAACGGGTTTGCTGGTGCGGGTACTGCCAGAGTGGAAAAATCTTTACTCCAGAACCGCTGGTATTATGCCGGATTACCTTTATCAACTTCTGTGGCTGCTTCAAGTTTTGGAACAATTTCTACTGTTGCAAATACTAATACTCACCTCTATTACTGGAATGAAGCAGGACAAGCATATACTCAGATTCCAAACGGATCAACTACAATTAATCCTGGCCCTTTAAGAGGATATTCTGTAAAGGATTATTCAAATCCAATTAGTGCTGCATTTATTGGTACGTTGAATACAGGTACTGTTGCTAACGCAAGCCTTACCTATACATCAGGAACCACTGCAGGATATAACCTTGTTTGTAACCCCTATCCTTCTGCCATTGACCTGGGAACCTGGAATGGCTCTAATGCTACAACATCTACAGGGGTTACTGTTGCAAACCTGGAAACTTCAATTTGGTATCGCACTAACAGTACTTTCTCAACATATAACTGGACTTCTGGTACTGGTCAGGGATCACCTGCCGGTCAATCGAAAGTCCCAGCTATGCAGGCTTTCTGGGTGCGCACTATTTCCAGTACAACTGGTAGTTTGCAATTTAACAACAGCGTGCGCTTACACAATGCTCAGGCTTTTTATAAAACAGCTGCAGAAACAAATGTTTTCAGAATGAATGTTAGTGATGGTACCAACACTGATGAAGCTGTTGTTGGATTCTACCAGGATGCACAAAATGCTTTTGAAAATTTTGATTCCGAAAAAATGATGGTGGTTGATGATATTCCTCAACTCTATTCATTAACCGGCGACAGTACCGAAGTAGCTATTAACGGGCAGCCTGATCTTACAGCTAGCGAAGAACGAATAATTCCTTTAGGTTTTTCGACAAATGTTGCTGGGACTTTCACACTGAATGCCACGAACCTTGCTGACTTCAATCCTTCTGTTTCTGTTTACCTCGAAGATTTGCAACAAAGCGTTTTGCAGGATTTACGTCAGAATAATTTGTATAATTTCACATCAGGTGTTGTAAATTCTACAAGCCGTTTCAAATTGCATTTTGCATATATGCTTACAAGCCTCTCAACAGAATTAGCTCCAGCTGCCCTTGTTTATGCAGATGACAACGAAATTTATGTAAATTCACCATCCGCAAGTACTGTTGAAGTTTTCAATGCGCTTGGAAAAAAAGTTTCTGATGGTAAAGCTGAAAAAGGATTGAATAAATTCCCGCTCAATACTGCAAAAGGATTTTATATAGTAAAAGTTCAAACGGGTTCTGCTATTGTTACCAAAAAAGTATTTGCCGGTAAATAAAAATCTACAATTTTTTCTTTGATTTGGTGTAATGCCTGAAAAGTCCGGCAATTCCTGAATTCAGGCGTATAATGTAATACCAGTAAAGAAGTGATTTGTTTTTTATCTTATATCGGCTTCTCATAAAAGCGGCTGAAGGAAAAATATCATTTAACAGGTATCTGATTTTTTTTACAGTACCCTCTACCCTTTTTAACTTATTGATATTGCTGTTTGATATATCATTTGCAATTGCATCAACATCCCCTTTAAGATAAGCAATAAACATATTCTCTGATTGCTCATCTGCATACCTGGAAGCCCTATTCACTTCATATTCCGGAAGTATTGCATCAAAATACTTATGAGCGATATAAAGATGAACATAGGCATTTTTGCTGCAATTATAGTTGTTGCAGGATTGCTCAAACGCATCCCATTTTATATCATGCTTATAAAATTTCAAAACCTCGGCAATATCGCAATATGAAGATAACTGAATATTCCCGTTTTTGAAATGATAATCCAGATGAAGGCAAAGATGCTGCAATAAATCATTTGGAGATAATGCCATGCATGATATATTATTTATTTCAACTGGGACAGCATATTGCCAATAATCATCAATATTTACGTTGTATTCGCAGTCGTCGGTATGTGTTTTTAAATGCAATTCAATGGAAACATTATCTTTTACGAGTTGTGGTAAATGCTTCGTATCATGAGTTGACCTTATGAATTCCGATTTAAACCGCTCCTGAGTTTTAAATCCAACCGAATGCAATATTGATTGGCATTCTTTGGCATCTTCCTTTTTTACAAGCAGATCAATATCGCTCATATGGCGCAAACCGATATCGCGGTATATTTTATCTGCAAGAAAAATTCCTTTTAAAGCAATTACTGATTTTCCTTTTTCTGATATTGCTTTTGCAGCAATCCGAAGGTATTCATAGATAAATTTGTTACGGTTGAAAGAGATATAATACGTCTGTTTTAATTTTGAAATTGTGGATTCAGGTATGGATGAATAATTTTTAACATAAGTGAAGCTTTTATATACCAATGGCCCCATACTATTTCTTATGGCATTGGATGTAAAAAGTTCCCAGTCATGAACAGTACTGATTAACTCTTCAATTGCATGAATTTCTTCATCCGATGGATTCAGCCTGGCTGCTGCAAGAATGAGTTTATCTTCGTTGGACAGATTCACTTTTTATTATTTATTCAAATACAAATGTATAAAAAAAGGGAACCTTTCGATCCCCTTTTAAAACTCAATATTTCTTATTTATTTCACGGCTTCAACAATCGCTTTGAAAGCTTCAGGGTTGTTCATTGCTAAATCAGCAAGCACTTTCCTGTTGATTGTAATATTTTTTTCGTGAATCTTACCCATGAATTCAGAATACGACATACCGTATTCCCTAACACCTGCATTAATGCGGATTATCCAAAGGCTTCTGAAGTTACGTTTTTTGTTTCGTCTGTCGCGGTAGGCATATTGTTGCCCTTTTTCCCATGTGTTTTTGGCGACCGTCCAGACATTTTTTCTTGAGCCGAAATACCCTCTTGTTTTTTCAAGTATTTTCTTTCTTTTAGCTCTTGATGCTACTGCATTTACTGATCTTGGCATAGTTCATCTTTTTTATGATACAGCGTCCCTTTTGTTTATGGGCTCTTCTGGTGCTGTATGCAAGGTTTATACTTAATTAATTTAACAGGCCAGAGTTCTTCTAACATTGCGCTCATCTGCTTTATCGATGAGTCCTGTATGTGTCAGATTCCTTTTCCTTTTCGTTTCCTTTTTGGTAAGGATGTGACTCTTGTAAGCATGTTTTCTTTTGATCTTGCCAGTTCCGGTAAAGGCGAACCTTTTCTTGGCGCTGGACTTAGTTTTCATTTTTGGCATTACTAAAAGTTTTAAAGTTATATATTGAGTTTTATTTTTTCTTTGGCGAAATGATCATGATCATTCTTTTTCCTTCAAGCTTCGGCAACTGTTCAATTTTTCCGTAATCGATAATAGCATCAGCAAATTTCAATAAAATAATTTCACCCTGTTCTTTGTACAAAATTGAACGTCCTTTAAAAAACACGTCCACTTTAACTTTGGCGCCTTCTTCAAGGAATTTTATCGTATGCTTCAGTTTGAAATTAAAATCATGCTCGTCAGTATTCGGACTAAGCCTGATTTCTTTTACTACAACCTTTGCAGCTTTAGCTTTCATTTCCTTCTGCTTCTTCTTCTGCTCGTAAAGGAATTTTTTATAATCGATGATTTTGCAGACAGGCGGATTTGCGGTTGGTGAAATTTCCACCAAGTCGAATTCAACATCCTGCGCCATTTGCAGAGCTTCCTTTATAGGGTAAATACCGGGTGTAATATTCTCACCAACAACGCGCACAACTGGTGCTTTAATCTTTTCGTTGATTGCATGGGCTTCTTCCTTAACTCTAGGCCCAAAACGGCGAACATATGGCCTGAAACTTTCTGTTGTTGCTATACTGTATCCTCCTGAAATTTATTAATACTTCTTTTTTAGTTACTATTTAAATTTATTCAGCGAGCAATTCACTGATTTCATTATTTATTAAATCTGCAAAATCCTTAATGGAAAATGTTCCCAGATCGCCCTGACCTTGCTTCCGCACAGAAACGGTTCCATCTGCTTCTTCCTTTTCACCAACTATTAACATGTACGGGATTTTCTGGAGCTCAGCATCACGAATCTTCTTACCCGTCTTTTCGTTCCTGTCGTCAATGAGCGTGCGAATTTCGTAATTATTTAGCAAATTCAAAACATTTTTTGAATAATTCATGTATTTTTCGCTCACCGGCAATATAATAGCCTGATCTGGAGTAAGCCATAAAGGGAATTTTCCGGCACAATGTTCAAGCAGCACTGCTACGAATCGTTCCATTGAACCAAAGGGAGCCCTGTGTATCATAACGGGCCTGTGTTTCTGATTATCACTGCCTGTATATTCAAGTTCGAACCGTTCAGGTAAATTATAATCCACCTGAATTGTTCCCAGCTGCCACTGGCGGCCAATTGCATCCTTCACCATGAAGTCCATCTTTGGTCCGTAGAAAGCTGCTTCACCAATTTCAACAACAGTTTTTAATCCTTTTTCCTCTGCTGCCTCCATGATAGCCTTTTCAGCTTTTTCCCAATTCTCATCAGTACCGATATACTTTTCTTTGTTAGCAGGATCTCGAAGTGAAATCTGAACCTTATAATTTTTAAAATCGAGTACTTTAAAAATATAAAGTACAATGTCGATTACGCCAAGAAACTCTTCTTTCACCTGATCAGGCCGGCAAAACAAATGTGCGTCATCCTGTGTGAAACCTCTTACCCTTGTCAGTCCATGCAATTCACCACTTTGCTCATACCTGTATACTGTTCCGAATTCAGCCATTCGAACCGGCAGGTCTTTGTATGAACGCGGCTTTGTTTTATATATCTCGCAATGGTGCGGGCAGTTCATTGGTTTCAGTAAAAACTCCTCGCCTTCCTGGGGCGTTGTTATTGGCTGGAAAGAATCCTTACCATACTTTTCATAATGACCTGAAGTAACATAAAGTTCTTTGTTCCCTATGTGTGGAGTTATAACCTGTACATACCCGGCTTTCTTCTGAACTTGTTTCAGAAACTGTTCAAGACGAGACCGCAGATCAGCGCCCTTGGGCAGCCATAATGGTAAGCCAAGTCCAACTTTAGTTGAAAAAGCAAAAAGTTCGAGTTCTTTTCCAAGCTTGCGGTGATCACGTTTTTTAGCTTCTTCAAGCAATACGAGATATTCCTCTAATTCTTTCTGTTTTGGAAAAGTGATACCATAAATTCGGGTAAGCTGTTTGCTGTGTTCATCCCCTCGCCAATAAGCGCCAGCAATGTTAAGTAGCTTCACAGCTTTTATTGAACCGGTATCCGGTAAATGAGGGCCACGACAGAGATCAATAAAATTCCCGGATTCATAAAATGTGATTGTACCGTCCTGTAAATCTTTCAGGAGATCAAGTTTATAAGGATCATCCTTCTTTGTAAAATAAGCAATTGCATCAATCTTTGAAACATCTTTTCTGTGATAAACCTGCTTCTGGCGGGCAAGTTCAATCATTTTATCCTCAATTTTTTTGAAATCATCTGAAGAAATTGGTTGGTCACCAAAATCAATATCATAATAGAACCCATTCTCAATATTGGGACCTATACCGAATTTTACTCCAGGGTATAAAGCCTCAATCGCTTCTGCCATAAGGTGTGCAGAAGAATGCCAGAAAGTTGATTTACCTTCATTTTGCTCCCAGGTAAGCAATTCGATTGCTGCATCAGATTTAATCGGCATAGTCGAATCAACAACCTCATTATTGATTTTTGCAGCCAATACATTTCTTGCAAGGCCTTCGCTGATACTCTTGGCAATTTCGAGTGCAGAAGTTCCTTCGGGATATTGCCGGATTGCTTTATCCGGGAAAGTAATATTAATCATCACAAATGCTTTACCTAATTAATTTAAGGGTGCAAAGATAAGGAAAATTCTTATATAATATGCTTATAATGCATTTAATAGTATACTATAAATAGATCTGCACAACAATCACATTTTTACTTTATGTTCTTATTTATCAACCAAATACATATAATATTTATTTTCATGCATACGTTCTGCATATTTTTTTACTCATAAAATTTGAATAATTCAAGCGTATATTGTAATTTTATAGACAATTTAAACATTTAAACAGACTAAACATGGAAGGAATAAAAGATCAACCAATTTTGGTGCCTTACGATTTCACACCAGTTTCGGATGTAGCTTTAGCACACGCTGCAAATTATTCTCAGATTTGCGGCAACCCAATAATCATACTGAATATTGTGGATGATAGCACTCAGAAATTCTTGAAACATCACAACCAGATTGATACTTTTCTAAATAAAAAATTGCAAATTATCAGCGAAGAAATTGCTGACAAGTATAAAGTAAAGACTAGTTCTCTTGTAAGGAAGGGAAAAATAATATCAATTCGGAGTATTGCAGATGAACTGGGAATTTCGATAATGTTTATTGGAATTGACCAGCCGCAAACCTTAGCGAGTAAGGTTCTCAAGGTAGTTGGATCCTCTCCTGCCCCAGTATATATTGTGCAAGGGGATGTACCATGGAAAGAAATCAGAACACTTGTATTCCCTGTTGATGATTTTGAAGAAACCAGGCAAAAAATAAGTTGCACAGTTAAACTTGCAAAACAGACCAACGCAAAAGTCAAACTGTTATCGATAAGCCTTGATGACCGCGACCGTCAGCTTAACCAGGAAGTAAGAGTAAAGCAGATTGAAAAAATCCTGCTTGAAAACAGAATTCCGTTTACCACTGAATACGCAAAGCAAAAAGAGAAAAATTTTGCTGATGAACTACTTGAATACGCACAAACAAATAACGGCGATATTTTTATTCTCATGAAAACGCCAAGAACATTTTTCCCAAATCTTTTTATCAGTCCTGTTGATAAGAAGGTTCTTTTAAACTCGCACAATATTCCTTCAATCTATATCAATCCACGAGATATAGGCAGATATAACTAAAAATAAAAGAGAGAGGCGCCTTCGGCGCCTCTCTCTTTTCAACTGAAATGATTTTTATTTTTCAACTCCCTTTACAAACACAGTTGTCTTGATTAGCTTTCCAGTCTCATCAAACTCCTGCCATTTCCCGTCCTTCTTATCACTCACATAATTTCCCATCAGTTTTATTTTAGCAGGTGAACTATCGAAATATTCTTTGTAAACACCTGACTTCAGATTATCAACACAGATTTCCTCTGACTGGACATTGCCGCTTGTATAGTATACTTTATTGGTACCCTCGAACTTTCCATTTTTGTAATTATACTCCGCGATCAACTTTCCTTCTGTATCATAATATTTAGCAATACCTTCACGTAAGCCCTTGCTATAAGTTGATTCTTCAAGTAATTTGCTGTTATTCTCATAATAACTTTTTTTGCTTCCTTCAAGCAGTCCGTGTTTATATGTTGCATCAATAAGCAATCTTCCACCTGAAGCATAAGTCTTGTATGTGCCGTGTAAAGTATCATTTTTATAAGTAATTTCACTCTTCAGGTTACCGGCTTCATCTAGGGATACAAAGATGCCATCTTTAAGACCATTTTTATATGATTCAACTTTATTCACAATTCCCTTGGCATTGTATGTAATCCACATACCATTCTTAGCACCGTTCAAATAATTCCCTTTACTGACTAATGAATTTTCAGTCTCCTGCCAGAAACCTAGCTTTTGGTTTTTTAAATCCATTTTGTTGATGGTATCGCCATTAACAACCAATGGTGTCTGAGCATTGAGGCCCAACACAAAACTAAATACCAGCCATATCAGGCTTAATTTTTTCATATTTCCTCCTTTTTTATTTATTTCCAAAATAATTGATAAGAACTATTGCACCAGCTATCACTGCTATTACAGCCAATGAGAAGAAAATAATTTTCCATACACTGTATGGACGTTCACCCTGAACTTCGCCAGTGCGCCCATTGACAAGAAATCTGTAAACTTTATCTTTAAACCTGTACGCACTTATCCATATCGGTAATAGAATATGTTTGAATGTAATATCATTGTAATTCGTATGTACTGAATAAACACGCTGCTCATCACCGCCTATATCGCGCTTTACCAGTTGTGTAATATAATTATCCATAATGACTTTTGCTTTATCAAAGCCTGCTTTCACATCAACCTGGTAGCTTTCGGTTCTGAAACCACTTAAAAATTTATCATCATAAGGAACAAGATTCTTCAGATCCCATGGTTCAAGTTTATCAGCGTATTTTACGGGTAAGGAACTACTTGCAATTACAAGCACATCATCAAATGAATTGTTAACATGGCCTGAAACTGAAGTCCACCTTACTTTCCGGACCTCCCGGGTTTTTGTAACAGTCTTTCCATTTTCAGTAGTTGTGTAACTTTCAGTAACATAATAATATGTACCACGTGCGCCGGTGTATGAACTCGATGTATTGGAATCGTAGGTCCAGTAAGGAATATACATTCCATTGAATTTATCAGCACTGGTGACATATTTTTTTAATGCACCCGGAGCAAACCAGAGTTTTTTCAGCCATTTGCGGAAAGCATCAAACCCTTGTTTCTGATCAAGGGAAAATGGCAACAATGATTTTGGTTTTAATATACTACTTGTACTACCATTGGTAACCACCAGGCTTGTTCCACAAAACGGGCAACTATCGGAAGTTATATTCGGCCTGAGTGTTGACGAAGCACCGCAACTGGTGCACTTCACCGTCACTATACTTTGCTTCTCTTCCGATGCAAATTCTTTTTCAATAAAACTGTTGAAATCAACTTCTTCAATTTTCTCTGATGATTTTGCTATCTCATTAAATGCACCGCAATACTCGCAGGTTAGAGAAGTTGTTCCAGGCTGAAATTTAAGTATAGCACCACATTCTTTACATTTCAATTGCTGATTTGTTGCGGTTTCAGGAGTATTTGGGTCTTGCATGCTTATAGCTTTATTTTTTATATTATTAACAAAATCAATAATGCCTGCATTTTCAAACTAAAATGCAGGCATATTTAAATTTTAATATTTATTGCTGTGGGATTTGGGGAGGAAGAGGTGGCGGTGCCTGTCCAAACAGTTTTGCAACTTCAGGAACTTGTCCTGCCGCTGTCCAAGCGGCCATTCCATTTTTCCATATCAGAGTATCTTTTGTTAGCTGATTACTTTGAATCATCTGTGAAAGCTGCTGATCACCGAAAGGTCCTGTCTGCTGGCCGTTTACTGCAACATAAAACTGTGCTAAAGGTGGTGGTGTCACATTCTGCTGATTCACATTCTGATTCTGGTTCATATTCTGGCCCATCTGGTTTGCCATAGCAAAACCCATCCCCATACCGATTCCGGCGCCAGCATTGCCTCCGGGATTTTTAGCAGCCTCTTCAATACCCATAGCAGTCTGGTATTGTGTAAAAGCGCTCAGGTTACCAACTACGCCCATGCTTGTTCTTTTATCCATTGCAGCTTCAACATCGGGTGGCAATGAAATATTTTCAACAAGGAATTTAGAAAGTTCAATTCCATATTCACCAAATTCAGAACCTATTTTATCATATACAAATTTTGAAAGTTCATCATAATTGGAAGCAAGATCGAGTACCGGGATTTTGCTCGATGCTACGATATCTGTAAACCTTGTCATCACAATATTCTTCAGCTGTTCAGTAATTTTATCTGTTGTAAAACTACCATCAGTTCCGGCAATTTCTTTTATGAATTTTGCAGCATCTTTAATTCTCATTGCATAACTTCCGAATGCACGAATACGAACCATACCGAAATCGGTATCACGCATCATAATGGGATTTTTAGTACCCCATTTAAGATCGGTGAAATTTTTGGTATTGCAGAAATAAACTTCAGCTTTAAACGGGCTGTGGAAACCATACTTCCAGCCTTTAAGTGTGGTAAGAATTGGCATATTCTCCGTTTCCAGTGTATGCGTTCCAGGCTGGTAAACGTCGGCGAGCTGACCTTCATTTATAAAAACCGCAACCTGCGATTCCCTTACAACAAGTTTAGCTCCGTATTTTATTTCATTATTATATCTTTCGAAACGATGGATCATTGTATCATTTGATGGATCAAGCCATTCAACGATATCTATAAATTCGCCTTTAATTTTATCTAATAAGCCCATTTTATTTTTGATTTTAGATTTATGATGTTAGAATTAATTTTTATAGTGACAAATATAAATAATATTTAGATCGTTTATCAAAATACATTCCGATTTAATTTACAGGAAAAAATGTCTGATTTATTTTGCACACCGTGGTTAGCAAACACATCTGAGTTCATGAAAATATGACAGTTGTTATGGAATCTAACAAATATCAGCATAAAGGTCGTATGCTTCAGCATCAGTAATTTTTACATTTCTGAATTGCCCGATAATATTACCTTTTATTGAAGATTTTATTAAAACTTCATTATCAACTTCAGGAGAATCGAATTCGGTGCGGCCGATAAAATATTCACCTTCCCTCCTATCGATAATCACTTTCAATTCTTTTCCAACAAGTCCAATGTTTTTCTGAAATGAGATATCCTGCTGCATGTTCATCAATTCCTCAGCACGTTGTTGTTTTATTTTCTGACTGACATTATCTTTTAATAAAAAAGCTGCAGTAGATTCTTCATGGGAGTATGTGAAGACGCCAAGCCTGTCGAATTTTACATCGCTTATAAACTTCAGCAATTCATTAAACTCCTTTTCTGTTTCGCCAGGATACCCAACTATCAGTGATGTTCGGAGTGCAATACCAGGAATTGTTTTTCGGATTTTTTCAATTAGTTTCAATGTATTGTTTCTAACGATGCCACGTTCCATCGATTTCAGAATCCTTGAATTAATATGCTGGAATGGAATATCAAGGTAATTGCAAATATTATTATGATCACGGATTGTTTCAAGCACATCATCAGGGAATGCAGCTGGATAAGCATATTGCAGACGTATCCACTCTATTCCTTTTATTTGTGAAAGTTGTTCAAGAAGAAATGCGAGATTACGTTTCTTATAAATATCAACGCCATAATATGTAAGATCCTGTGCAATTAAAATAAGTTCTTTAACGCCCTGATCCCTTAGAAATATAGCTTCTTTCACTAATTCTTCAACTGTTTTGGAAATGTGCTTTCCGCGTATTAATGGTATCGCGCAAAATGAACACTTTCGATCACACCCTTCTGCAATCTTCAGATACGCATAGTGCGAAGGAGTAGTTAAACTTCTTTCACCAAGTAATTCTTTTCTGAAATCGGCCCCAATAAGGTTCAGCAAACCTTTAAAATCATTCACACCGAAATAGGCGTCAACTCCAGGAATTTCTTTTTTCAATTGCTCAAAGTATCGCGCAGAAAGGCATCCGGAGACAATTACTTTTTTAACAAGACCTTTTTTCTTGGCAGCAACAACATTTAAAATGGTATCAATTGATTCCTGTTTGGCATCATTGATAAAGCCGCATGTATTAATAATGACAATGTCATGATCGAATTGATCCGAATCGTGAGTAACTGTAAAATGACCGTAATTCAGCTGCCTGAGCAGGACTTCAGAATCGACAAGATTCTTTGAACAACCCAGGGTAATGACGTTTATTTTAATTTGATTTTTTTTTGTTTTCAAAAGAAAAATTTATTTATACACCATCAGGTTCAAGTCAGTCTTCGATAAACTCAGACTGACATGCACACTGTCACACTGAGTTTATCGAAGTGTGACATAAAAACCATTCACGAATATTTGAATATTTTAATTGCTGAATAAAGAATTTACAAATTCTTTTTTATCAAATAACTGAAGGTCTTCTATTCCTTCGCCGACTCCAATATATTTTACTGGAATTTTAAATTGATCGCTGATACCTATAACAACGCCACCTTTAGCTGTACCATCTAATTTTGTTACAGCCAGCGCATTTACTTCCGTAGCCAGAGTGAATTGTTTGGCCTGTTCAAACGCATTCTGTCCTGTAGAAGCATCAAGAACCAGAAGCACTTCATGGGGAGCATCGGGAATAACTTTTGTCATAACCTTCCTGATCTTGGAAAGTTCATTCATAAGATTCACTTTATTATGCAAACGACCGGCAGTATCAATAATAACGACATCTGCATTTTTTGCTTTTGCAGAAGCAAGCGTATCAAATGCTACAGAAGCGGGATCAGCACCCATGCCCTGTGAAACAATAGCAACATCCACACGCTTTGCCCATATGGTAAGCTGATCCACAGCAGCAGCGCGGAATGTATCGCAGGCTCCCAGTACCACAATTTTTCCGGCCTTTTTGAGCTGATAGGCAAGTTTGCCGATTGTTGTAGTTTTTCCAACACCATTCACTCCAACAACCATAATTACATATGGGTCATCGGACTTAGGGATATCAAACGTTTCAGTATTAAGTGAATTATTTTCTTCAAGAAGTGATGAGATTTCCTCGCGGAGAATTCTGTTTAGTTCAGAAGTTCCAAGATATTTATCAGCAGCAACACGTTTTTCAATGCGCTCAATTATGCGTAATGTCGTTTCAACTCCAACATCAGACGAAACCAGGATTTCTTCAAGATTATCCAGAACATCTTCATCAACTTTTGATTTTCCGACAATGGCCTTCGAAAGTTTGGTAAAAACATTTTCCTTTGTTTTAGCCAATCCTTTATCCAGATTCTCTTTCTTCTCCTTGCTGAATATGCCGAATAAACCCATAAAACTTTGTTTGCTATAAAATTAAAAAGCCTTTTTCACAACCGGAAAAAAGCTTATTAATCTCAGTAAATACTGAAATATCAAAACTGAGCCAGAATTATTTCTTAGCGAAATAATCTTTTATCTGGTCGTTGGGAATAATTTCTTCTTTAAATGTATACGCACCGGTCTTTGGAGATTTAACCATACGGATTACTTTTGCGAAATCCTTACCAGTGGTGGTTTTCATTGATGCAACAACTTTCTTTGCCATGGTATTACTTATTTAATTTCTTTGTGAACAGTCATTTTCTTTAAAATCGGGTTGTACTTCTTAATCTCCAAACGTTCAGGAGTATTCTTTTTATTCTTGGTAGTTATATACCTTGAAGTACCAGGTTTACCGCTTGTTTTGTGCTCAGTGCACTCAAGAATCACCTGTACCCGTGCTTCTTTACTTTTCTTTCCCATTTTAGTATGCTTTAAATTTAAGAGGTGCAAAATTAAAAACTTTTTTGATAAAAAACCAATAATCATGTATTTTTTTAATGTAAAGAATGTCAAAATCTGATTTTTGCATTACTTTTGAACAAAGAATTACATGCTCTGGCAATCATACATAAATGGGTTTAAAGCTTTTCTCAAACTGGAGAAATCCCTCTCACAGAACTCTGTTGATGCTTATCTTCATGATATTCATAAATTAACTCAGTACCTTGAATTCAAGCAACTGTCACTAACACCTGAAAAAATTGATTTACATCTTTTGCAGGATTTCCTGAAATGGGTAAACGAACTTGGCATGAGTGCCCGAACGCAGGCCCGGGTGATTTCGGGAATTAAAGCTTTTTACAAATATCTTATTCTTGAAAATTCTATTAAGATAGATCCAACCGAATTGCTTGAATCACCAAAACTGGGCCGGAGGCTTCCCGACACTTTAAGCGTGGAAGAAATTGACAGACTGATATCAACAATCGACCTGAGCAAACCTGAAGGACAGCGCAACAAGGCAATGCTTGAAACCCTTTACAGTTCAGGTTTAAGAGTCACTGAACTAATTAATCTTAAAATATCCAACCTTTATTTTAAACAAGGATTTATCAGAATTGTGGGAAAAGGTGACAAAGAAAGAATTGTTCCTATCGGCAGCATTGCAATAAAATACATAAATATTTACCTTGAAGAGGTAAGAGTCCACGTTAAAATAAAAAAAGATAGCGAAGACACTCTTTTTCTGAATCGCAGAGGCAGCAAGATCTCAAGAAATATGGTATTTATGATAATCAAGGACCTTGCATTAAAAATTAATTTAAATAAAACGATTAGTCCTCATACGTTCCGACATTCATTCGCAACTCATCTAATCGAAGGCGGTGCTGACCTCAGGGCTGTGCAGGAAATGTTAGGTCATGAATCCATCACTACCACCGAAATTTATTTGCATATGAACCGCGAATATCTTAGAGATTCGATCATGCAGTTTCACCCAAGAGCCTGACTTCGGTTTGAAAGTTTAAAGTTTGAAAGTTCAAGGTTAAAGGTTCAAATATTTTAATAATGTTGTTATAAAACACTATATCAATTAATTACAACTAGGCAAAATTAAATAAAGTAACACATTGGTAACAAATCCATTTGCCTTCTTTGCTTTACTGAGAAGACAAAATTCAACATTATTTTTCATCGGAGCAAAGAAATCTCTATTTAAAATCGCATTTTCAATTTTCCATTTACTACTTTAATGTGTACAAAAAATAGGAGATGGAGGAAATTCTGGAATAATTATCTATACCGGATTTTTTCCTGAATCTATTGTGAGCATAATCAATGAATACCAATAAATACCATTGCTTAGATTTGAAGTTTACACACGAATTGTTCGATTGCATTTACCCACAAGCAATACAGCCTTAATTAATTTTCCTGCGATTACAAAGTCCACCTTGTTTTCTATTTTCATGAAAATATATTTGTGCTACAAAATGTGTAATCCGGGAAGATAAATAGGAAAATTCTGGCTCAAATACAAAAGACGAAACTACATAGTGAAAAGATGTAAATATCTACACATCTATTTATTATATAAAAATCAGCTTATTACAAGCATGAAAAATAAGACTTTTACACTTATGAAATCTGTGAAAAAAGTCTTGCTTTCTTTAATAGAACATATTAAATTTACTGATATATTTTCGCAGCTTTACTATAATAAGTATTTATAATTTAAAACATTAATTCCATTTGATAAAAATTATCCCTTTTTAACTAAATTCCTTCTCTATGAAAAAAGCTTCACTTGATTATTTGAAAAGCCTGATCATCGTTTTTGCTTTGATAGCCATTGTTAACACTGCAAACAGCCAATCTACAATTGTAAATTTTGACTTCAACGGTGGAAGCTCATATTCTACATTGACTCCTGCATTAGCGACAAATGTTACTTCTGCACTTAGTTGTACTGAAACATGGCAAACCTTTGGAGGTATTGCAAGCGGATCACAAGCCTTTATAGCAAATACCACTGCAGGAAACGCAATAGCCATGAATAATTCAAACGGGAGCAATTCGAGGTTCTGGACCATGCAACTGGGTGGCTCGTTATTAAATTCATACAAAACGTACAAAATTTATCTTCAAGCAAGGAGAAGCTCATCAGGAGCACAAACCGTAACTATTGCATATAGCACAGACGGAAATAATTATACGAATTTTGGAACAACGCTAAACCTTTCTTCGATTGATGTTTTTTCTGAACAGGTTTTCGATTTGAGCAGTATAACAGCTATAGATAATCAAAGCAATTTATATATTCGTGTAATGGCAAGCGGCGCAAGCGGTTCAGGCACTTTGCGCTTAGATAATTTACAGGTACAGGCCACATTAAGCGGACCTCCAGGAACAAGTGGAGCAACCGGACCAACTGGACCGACAGGTGCAACTGGCGCAACTGGGCCAACTGGACCGACAGGAGCTATTGGTGCAACAGGACCCACGGGCGCTCAGGGTGTAACTGGGCCAACAGGAGCCGATGGCGCTTTGAATGCATGGAGTTTGACAGGAAATACTGCCAACGCTGGTAATATGTTCCTTGGAACAACCGATGCTACAAGTTTTAAAATAAAAACAAATAATACAGACCGTATATTTATAAGCAGCATAGGTTATGTTGGTATAGGCACAACAAGCCCAGCAGTAAAGTTGGAAATTAATGGAAATAGTAAATTTGACGGCGATGTCAATATTTTAGGTAAACTACAGGCTGCGGATATTGAATTGCCGGATACAATTTCAATTAAAAGAATAATAGTTTCAAGGATTTCATCGCCTGATAGTTTGATCTATATAGGTGACAGTTCCTTGTATTACAATACATATAATAATAGTATAAATACAGATGCAACCGGCAGCTTTAAGGGTATTGGTTTAGGAAATTATTGCTATGGGTTAGCACCTGCTTCAATTGGAATTGGTTATCATGCCTTTTCAGAAGCTGATTATAGTGTTGCAATTGGACATTCTGTTTCTACTGCAGACAATGCACATGATAATGTTATAATAGGTTCAGGGGGGGCTTCATGCTATATGACAAATAATAAATCTTATTCATTGATGGTGGGATTCAATAGTTGTAAACCAACGTTTTACGTAGGCCCTTCAAACGGAGGATACAATTCAGTTGGAAATGTTGGAATTGGAACTACTGACCCCAAAGACATACTACAAATAGGAGAAAGTTTTAATAAAATAGCATTCGGTGGTTTGGGCAGTAATTCCATTTTGGGATGGAGCACAAGCTATATAGGATTAAATGCAGTTCGGAATAATACAACTTCGCTTTGGGAATTCAGTGCCGATCCTGCTGGAAGTGGTTCTTATTCTCATAATGCAGGTAGCGTTATTATGCAAAATATTGGTGGAGGAATGATTTTTATACCTATTAAATCAGAAGACCCACCATCTATTGCAACAAGAACATTAACAGACGCACAACTATATGCAAAAAGAGTAATGGTAATCGAACCAATGGGTAGCGACGGTTTGGGTAATGTTAAAGTAAACGGAACGCTTTATGCCAAAAGAGTAAAAGTTGACTTGACTGATTTCTGGGATAGAGTTTTTGAGAAAGATTATTCATTAATGCCAATTGATAGTCTTGAGAATTTTTTAACTAAAAATAAACACTTACCTGATATTCCAAGCCAAAACGAAGTTTTAACGAATGGTCTAGATGTTGGAGAATTTAATTCCTTATTATTGAAAAAAATTGAAGAACTTACACTTTATATTATTGATCTAAAAAAAGAGAATGAATTATTGAAAAAACGAATGACGAAAATTGAAAATTAAAATAGCCAAGTGTTTAAATCAAAAAAAATAATATGAGTAAGAAAAATAATATATTGATTTTTTTAATAATCGGAATTAACATAGTTGTTCAAGCACAAGACACGTCAAAAACTAAAAAAAATGAGAATAATTTTTATTTTGGTGTTTCAATAGGTGCATTCTATACGCCTAAAATAGTTAGCCCAGGTGTATATTACAATCAGAAGAAACTATCATACAATATTTCAGGTGATGTTTCATATAAATTGAATAAAAGAATCTCTATTAATTCTAATATAGAATTTAAGTTTTTAAGTTTTAAATTTAAACACACGATGATAGACCGTGATCCATTTACGGGATTATTAATAAATGACAGTGTTACTTACAGCATTAATAATATGCGTTTGATAAATTCCACATATTTAACATATAATTTTATTTATAAAAAGAGATTCACTATTAATGCCTTGGTTGGTGCGAGTTTATTAATAATTGGACATAATTACAAATTAAATGAAGAAGTAATAAATGGTTATCCAATAGTTTTTATGACAGCAAACAGTTTTAATAAAGATTTTTCACTTTTAAGTGGTTTGGGCGCCAGTTATTTTATTAGTAAAAATAATATTATAGCATTAAATTGCATTTATAAATATAATTTAGTCAAACATGATTTTCTTGTTTATTGGGATCCTGAAACTTTTTTAATAGATAAAAAAAACGTATTACTTAATTTATCCTATTATTTTAAATTATGAAATTATGAAAAAGAAATTATTTCTTATTATATTTTTAACTATTAATTGTTGCTTTTTATATAGTCAGGTTAATCTTATACCGAACTGGAGTTTTGAAGATGCACAAGTGGGTAGAGTACCCCGTTGTCCGACTTATTATTCAAGTCAACCAAGTAATTTTCAAGCTCATCAATGTGGAATTGATGAGGATATTGATATATGGCGAAATGCAAAATGGAATTGTAATTGCTCTTGTAATTATTTGCATCTAAATAAATCATGTCCTTCACCAGATTGGATGGATATTGCTATTTGTGGTAATAGTCCTTATGCAAATAACCTAAGTGCTGTAGCAACAAATCCCTCATCCAATAGATATATAAGAATAGGTGGAGATGGCGATCAAAAACCTATTTATCGTGAAGGTGTTCGAACAACGATCTCGCATAGTTTATACGCAAATAAAACATATTTTCTAAGATTGAATTTAGCTAGGATAAAAACGGGAAATAATACATTAAAGGTATATATGTCAAATAATGGTGATTGTTGGAATGATGACAATGCTATTAAACAAAAAGTTGCTCAGTTTGATCTTTCTAATAATTATAATAATAGAGAATTCTATTCATTCGAAACAATATTTACAATTGATAATGATAAAGATAATGAAATGAATAATATTGTTTTTTTAGCATATGATGGTTTGATGCTTCTGGATGATGTTGAATTATACGAGTTAGATTGTTTTGAAAGTTTATATATAGAAAATAAAACTTACACTACTACTGATCCCATTTATGAAGCTGAACCATATATTATGGCTGGTTATGAAGTTGCAAATCCTCCTTATGGTTCAGGTAATGTAACAGTAAAAAGTGGTGCTGACATTAAATACAGAGCAGGTGAAAGTATTACTTTAGAACCAGGTTTTGAAGCCGAATATGGTAGTGAGTTTTTAGCGTGGATTGAACCGTGTATTCCTTGGGATAGACCTCAGAATGCTGAATTTAATTCATGTGTATCATTAGGTAATAATTGTGTACAAATTGGAGGGAGTTACACACCTTCTTATAATTATTCATGGACACCAATTACCGGATTAAATGATCCAAATATTCCGAATCCAACCACATGTTTGCCAACGACTGGGTTTGGGAGTATAACCTATACGCTAATTGTATCAGATAATTCTGGCAATCAAATAGGGTCAGACTATAAAACTATAATTCATTATTGGCCTATTTCGACTGGGTCTCCTGGTGCACAAGTAAGTAATATTCCATCGCCAACTTCTATTTTAAATTATTGGGATTGTGATTTTACTTTAGATTATAATACTGAAATTGTAAAAATTGATATTAGCGATAATTCAAATAATATAATCAAAGAGTATACTTTAAATGCTGGTACAGATTTCTTTTCAACATTGCCTAATATCCCTTATCATTTCACAACATCCCCAGATATTTTCACGTCAGGTATATATAGTATAAATATATATTTTAAAGACTTTTGTAATGACCAATGGGGAGCTTCTGGTGCTTGGACATTTAACCATCAAATTGGAGGTAAATTATCAATGGATTCTACATATTCAATAAATGAACCTATAATATTTGACAATTTCTTGTTGTATTCAAAATATATTGATTCATTGATCTCGCCTCTGAAATCAATTTTTTACGATTCACTTACATATAAATGGAATTTCGGTGATAGCACAACTTCAAATTTGAAATTTCCAGAAAAAAGTTTTCGAGACGCAGGGGATTATATTATTAGCTTAGAAATAACTGATTCTATTCATTTTTATGATTCTATATCCCAAAATTTTCATATTATAACAGACCAAAACATAATTGGTAGTCTAACAGAAAACCCTTCCTGTGGTGGAGCAGTTATATCTGGTGACACATTAACATTTATGACAGGAGGGGTAATTGTGCCAGACAGCATTTATACACCTATTGCAACTGATATTAATGGTGGTTTTATCTTTAATTCAGATGGGTTTGAAAACCTTAATGACACTGCATTATACAGCATTGTATCAAAAAGTGGGATGGTATTACAGGATACCACACACAAAACTATCCAACAATGGATAAGCGAAAGCCCACTTAACCTATATTACACAACTACTGTAAACGAAGAATGGGTAGCGCGCTACAATGGAGCCGATTCGCTAAACGATGGAGCAACAGCGATAGATTTAATGGGAAATATTTATGTTGCTGGTGCCTCAACATCGGCAACTAACGGATATGATATGACTACCATTAAATATGATTCAACGGGTACTCAGTTGTGGGCTGAAACATACAATGGCGCTGGTAACGGAGACGATGCTGCAAGGGCAATTACAGTTGATAGCTCCGGCAATGTTTATATAACAGGCGAAAGCAAGGGTTCTGATAACAAGACCATTATTACTACCATAAGTTATACTAACAGCGGAACGCAGAGATGGCTTCAACGATATTCAAATGCATCATGTACAGGGTCGTCTGCGACATGTATTGCTCAGGATCATGCAGGAAACATAATAGTTGGTGGTACTTCGTCATGCACGTCTTCCAGTAATCTTTATACTGTTCTGAAATATAATAATACTGGTAATTTAATCTGGGATTCTTATTACAGCGGGTCTTTAACAGTATCGGACAACACACTGAAAGCATTATCAGTAGACGACAGCAACAATGTATATGTTTCGGGAATCAGTTTAGGATCAGGAACTGCATATGATATGACAACTGTAAAATTCAGTTCGGGTGGTACGCAACTTTGGGCCGATAGCTATGATAACCCCAACCATACCAACGATTATGTATATTCCAATGCAATTAACAACGATGGAAAAATAGTAGTATCAGGATATTCACACAGGAGCAGTGGCAATGATGAAGCAGTGGTGATTAATTATACACCCGGTGGTATCCGCAATTGGGTTTCAATTTACAATAACGATGCACATGATTTTGCATACAAGGTATTATGCAATAGTTCTGATGATATATACATTGCCGGAAATTCAGGAATAACCAGTAGTTTGACAATGCTTGCATTAAAATATGATGCAGCCGGTAACTTATCATGGGATAAACATACCTTACCTTCATCTACGTATAATTTCAAGTCAGCTGCAATCGATATTGCTGATAATTTATACATAGCGGGAACCACGCAAACTTCGGTAGGTGGAAAATATATTACCACCCAAAAACTGAATAGCGAAAGCGATGTGCAGTGGACAAAAATATATAATGTTTCTACTCATATAAATGATTTTCCTTCACAAATAAAGATCAGCCAGAACGGAAATGTTTATATCAGTGGTTACAGTCTTGCTGACAGCACAGCTTATGATTTTATTACGTTGAAATATTCGCAGTGTCCGTTAACTGCAGCTAATCTGAAAACAAACAATACTGGTGCAGGTCAAAATACTATTAATTCTGTAAAAGAAAATTCTTTTATTCAGATAATACCAAATCCGAATAATGGTAATATGCAGGTATCGTATGAAATTCCCGAAAATACAAACGGCACATTTGAAGTATACAACTTAATGGGAGAAAAATTATTCAGCTATTCTTTATTCAGTGGTAAGAATACATTTTCAATCTTTCGTTCTGAGTTAGAGCAGGGTATTTATTTTTACAGGGCAATTGCAGGGAATAGACAAATTGCATCTGATAAAATTGTGATAATAAAATAAATTTTTATTTAAATTATTTTTGCAGTACACAATAAAAATATTTTTTATTTCTGTATAAAAAATTAAGAGCCCTTATAAAATTTATAAGGGCTCTTTCACTTTAAAAATTTATTTTTTACTTCTTTGTACAAACCATTTTCTTGGTATCAATTACTTTTCCATCGGCAATTAGTGAATACATATAAATACCTGTGCTTAGATTTGAAGCGTAAACATGAAGCGTTCCGTTGCCTTTGTCTACAAGCTCAACAGCCTTAATAATCTTTCGGGCATTGTCACATACACTCGAACCAGCCATAGAACAACAACAACAACAACAACGATTGACAGGGTATGCATTGAAAAATAATTATGTTGACAGAGGATACCGAGGTGTGAAAAGTGTTTTAGGCACAAACATTATTGTTGCCGATAACAACAGAAATAAATCAGAATATAAAAAACAAAAACTCAGAAAAGGATTTAGGCGAAGAGCCGCAATCGAGCCACGGATAGGGCATTTGAAATCAGATCACAGGTTAAGCAGAAATTTTTACAAAGGGATTTTTGGTGATAACATCAATGTGATGCTCGCAGCAGCAGCCATGAACTTCAAAAGAATGATGAATAAATGGAAACAGAATCCTGACTTTTATTTTTTCTTCAGATTTTTACAAATACTCTTTGAAAATACGCAGAAATTATTTTTTAATCTTCAATGAAATACTTTTTGAGGATCGACTATTTAAGTTGTTAGTGATTTATATTTTATCGAATTGCTATTACAAAACTAATCTCGAAAATATTCTGTATTAATTAATAATTTACAAAATTGTAAAAAATAAATGTAAAATTGATATCTTTTTTTTTCTTGTATGCTTTCCTTGAGCCAACGCAATCCTAACAAATGAAGGTTAATGTGTTTAATTGAAAAAGGACAACTATTATTTGAAATTCAACATTTACTTGGAAAATCTTATCCAATTTTTCACATTAATCATTCTTACTATATTTAAATTAATAGTTTTTTTAGCATTTCCATAAATTAATTCTATAGATGTTTTTCGCATTTATTTTTTGAGAACTCCAATTTGTTTATTATCCCCAATCTTATTTATTATATTATAGCACTATCCGTTTATCAACTACAAATCCTACTCCTTTTGCAAAAGTTCCACATTGCGCAACGGTAATATATCCTTCTTCTCCTTTCCATTTTGCAACAAAAGGATTGTAATTACATTCTGTACTATGAGACCATAAGTCAGCATTTCCAGGCAATTGAATGGGTTCCCTTTTATCTAGGCACATATATCTGTATTCGCAATCGTTACAAACTATTGTTCTATCCTTACAAACATACCATAATCTTCTAATATCCTTTAATTCGGCAATTTTCTCCAAAGAAGATTCAATAATATTTCCATAACCTTTTAATGAAACATCATTTTTAATATTACCAAGATTATCTATAAATATTCTCTTATTAAAATATGTATGATACCTTAACGACTCAGAAAAAAAAAGATTATTAACTTCAAAATCATTAATTGAACTGGGAGATCCATTAACTAAAACATCGTAAATGCTTTTAATAAAATTAATCTTAAACTTTTTTATAATAATATTAACATCCTGCTTTTCGGCGAAATATATTTGCTGAACTCTCTTAAAAGAAAATATTTTTCCTATATCGTCATCACTATATTCACTCCATTCCTGAAAGGATAATTCAATAGTATATGCTCTAGTTTGATCAAACTGAATTAATATATCCAATAAATCATTGATTGAGATGAATGCTTGAAAATGTATAATAATATTTTTAACATTTAGTACTGTAATTCCATAAATAATTTTTGGGATATAATCTTTTATTTTTTTTGAAAAATGAAATATTAAATTTTGTACACTTGAAGGTAATTCAAAAGTAAAATCAAGTGGTGGATAGTATAATAGATCATTATCGTTGCAACAAAATATGTAATCGTTCTTGATTAAAAATTGGAGATACCCTTTTAGTGTATTATGGTTCTTAATATGAAAGTTAGATTTTATTTCTTTAATAGAATTCTCGCTACTCTATTCCAGGTAAAGCAGAAATCAATGAAAGCCCTATTCCTGCAATACCTTCTAATAGACCATATTCATTTACCCAACCATCATCAGATCCTTGATATGATTTGAAACCAGCTAATCCGTCATCAAACTTTGCCATTTTTAATGTCTCATCATACCAATAATCTGCAGCATTTTTAAATTTATCCATTTGAGTATAATGAAACATTCGACGATAAATATGAGCTATTCCAGCTGTTCCGTGACATAGGCCCGCATCAACAACACCTTCTGACATCAAATTTCTTCTTGCAGTTGTGCTTAGCATTACTTCTAAAGCAATCTTTTTTAATTCATTATCATGAAGAGCTATTGCTGCCTGATAGAGAGCAACACCAATTCCTAAATCACCGTAACACCAAGCTAAACGAGAGGACTCTCTAGAAATATTAACTGCTGGGAAATATGAAATTGAATGAGAATCATTTTTCATACTGAGCAAATAATTTACAGAACCAATTATTATTTTTCTAATTCCAATATAATTCGGTAACATCTGTTTGCATTTGTTTAAAAGGAGTAATATACTAGGCACTCCATGAGCAAGACCAAGATTTACAAATTCGTCGGGAAATTCTATCTCATATAAACTTTCCGAATTGTAAAAATGGGCAATCCAAAATACTGTATCAAATTTTTTTACAGAAATGCTATCCATTTGATTAATTAACTTTTTAATTCTCTCTTTATTTATTTCTGTATGTATTTGATTATTAAAGAACAAAACAGACCCCATTCCTCCATGCAAATAGTCGTAATTTTTCCTGTTAATTTCAAATTCAGAAAAACGGAATACCAGTTCATTAATTTCTGAAGATGTAGCTTCTATTTTTATAAAATTATTATTATTTAAATGATTTAATGTCCATGCAAATCCTGATATACCATCACAAAATGTTAATAAAGGGATTTCTATATTTTGAATATAACTAATAGACGATGCTAATAATGAGTTGAATTTTCTTATTGAGGCATCATGATTAAAATATCTAGAATAATAAGCAAGAAACAATGCTATTCCTGCACTACCACCCATTAAACCATAATTTTCACTTCCAGAGTATTCTAATAAGATGGACTTGATTTCATGAATTTTTAAAATTATTTTTCGATGATTTTCCATCATTATTGTCCAATCAAATGTTGAGGACTTATATCTTTTATTTGAATAATACCATCATAATATACTGCTGGAATTATTATCGGCCGCTGAAATGCCCATGAAATTGTTTTCATTTTCTTAAACATCCATAAATTTTGCTTATCTCTACTTTGGTTGGAAAAATCACAAAATGAAATTTCATAATTTGCTGAATTAATTATTGCTCCTAAAGAATTACGTTTATTCTTTACTAATTTTACACTTGAGCCATAGACCCCAGAATATCCCTGATAAGCATATAATCCTAAAACATATGATTTTTCACTTATAGAATCGGGTAGCATACTACCCATATTATGAAAACTATCGCTTTTTTTAGCGATATGTTCATTATGTGCCCAAATTATTATTTTTTCATTAGGAAATAGTTCTCTTATCATCCATACCAAATTTGCAGCCATTACTGAGTCTCGACATTCAGGTGAGATATTTGGTATAAGCTTTAACCATGATGTTCTTTCCTGAATACTTTTTTTTAATAAAATTGTAGTGCGATTTTTCTCTCCGAAAATCGAGGAATCCTTTAAAATATCTTCCCAACTACAAACTAAATTGACTATTTCTTTCCGCCAATTATCAATTTCTATTTTTCTTTCTATTTCGTTTAATGTGTCCGGCTGGTTATTAGCATCAGAAATACTTAATAATAACGAGTCCTCTTTTATTAAACTTTCAGGGAATTTGCAAAAATGTTTTCTTATAATTGAATAAAAAATAGCCAATGAAGTAATTTGAACATCAAAACCTGTAACGCTAATATTTGTGCTATCCAGATATTTTATTAAATCAAGTGTTTCTGTACATCTACCATCTGAATCAAATAAAACCCGTTGTTGATTTATTATTGATAACTGAGTTTTGATTTCATTGAAATATGAGCATATTCCCATATTTTCCTCAAAAGCTATAACATTAAATCCTAACTTGTAATGAAGATATTTAATTAGACGCAATTTTAATTTGTAAAACTCCGAAACTTCATGGCTACTCTCACCAATAAAAATATACTTCTTATCAATCAACAAACTGTCTAAAAATGTCAAATCTGAATAATCTGCTGACTCTAAATTAGTGATGGGTTTTACATATTTTTTTATGCTTTCCTTCCAAAGTTTTGTAACCCCGATTCTTTGTGTGTAATTAATTGATTGAGCAGATAACAAATTACCAAAATCAAACAGTAAAATAAAGATAAAAATAAAATAGTTCTTTTTTATCATAAATTAATCAATTAGCACATAAAATGACTTTATCATAGACTAAGCTAGTGACCTAAAGCAAATTTAATAAATGTTTTTGGTTATAAAATGATTAGCTATTTTTAAATTGTGAAGTAAATATTGACAATTTGGGATACATTTAAGGGCTATTGTTTTTTTAAGTAAATTTGATATAAGGATAAGCGTGTGAAAAACTGAAGAGCATAATATAGTTTGGAACAATTATAATTGTGGTTTACTTATGCGGAGTTTATATGAATAGACCCAAACTATAGTAAAAAAATATTATTTAACTTTAATACAATCTGCCTGACAAGTTCTTGCTTGATCTACTTTAGACCATTTTGGACAAGTAGCCTGACATCCAGTTTTGCAATTAGAATTTGGTTTTGTTGAATGATTACCACAATTCCACAAAGAAAACGTTGCTTTAATATCATATTCTTGAAAGGTATTCAAATATGAAATAGTTTCCTTATTCAACGACAAATTGGGCAAAGTATTTTCCATCAACGGAACATCTGTTAAGCCGATAGAATTTGAGTCACCTTTTCTAAACAATGATAATTTTTCGCTGTTATCCATGGTTTTAAAATATTATTCTTGTTAATAAATTATATTTGTATTTTATAATTGGACTATGCTGGATATGTCCAATCCAAGCCTTCATTAATGATCTTATCAGAATAAGTAGCCGTCAAAGAGACGTCTGAGACGTCTTTATGCAGTCCGTTCAAGGGTTTCGGAGATTCATCTTTTTCCGGAATATTGATTTGATCTTCTGATTTAATTATGGGCTGGTCAATTGCCGCAACTTGTTTTTTTATTTTAGCAAAAAAAGGTATTGTTCTTAATTTTTTATCAATGCCTCTTAGAATGTTGTCGTTATCCTCAATCTTTTTAACCCTGCTTTGTATTTCCCCGGTGATCTTTTCGCATTCCCTTCTCTTATCTTCTTCCCGAACATCACTGGTGAGCACTTTCATTACACTGCCTGCTGCAAGACCTGCAAGACCGCCAAGTATAGTTCCCTGCACCGTACCTTCGGATGATTTGTTCCCGACAAAAGCTCCGGAGCCTGTAAGTCCAACAACCCACGGATTACCATTACGGTCTATTACTCCCTGCATTTTATTCTGAAAACCCTCAATCTCGCTTACCAACTGCTTTCTGACGTCTAATAGACGTCTGTGTTCATTATTTAATGTTATCCGTTCAGGATTAGGCACAGCAACTTCAACTGTTTTCAATACGGCTTCTATAACCTGACTTGTTTCAGGCTGAAGTGCTGCATTTTCATCTGCAACAAGAACACCCCTGAGCTGACTCGTTACATTCCTTTCTTCCTTTACCGGGAATAGAATAGGAGATGGCTGTTTCTTTTCCTCCCAGTGTTTTGCCTTGCAGGTATTGCTGCAAAATTTTGCATCATCCCGCTTACCGATAATTTCACCTTTACAATAAAGGCACTTCCTTGTTTCCATATTTTTTATTTTTCAAACGTCAATAGACGTCAGCAGACGTCTGTTTTCAGAACAAATAAAAAAGGGAAGAAAAATTTTTGCTTCCCTTTTTCTGGTAATTATATTAATCATCATTATCATCTGAAATTTGTTCAAGAAGATTTTCGTGGATTTCTTCCAACTCATCCACCAGCTCACTTTCGTCTTTCTCAAATTCAACTTCAATTATGATCTCACCGTCCTCATTGGTTCCTGTAACGGTATTGTCCAGGTTACGGTTTGTCATTTCCTCGGCAAACTCTGTCATTACTTCCTGGGGCACTTCAAATATTACTTTTCTCATGATATGTTTCCTTTCTTTATTCTTTTTTCAATACTAATCTTTATATATCAGGATATGCTGCCTGAAACAGCTTTATGAGCAATCATAATAAACTATGGAGGAGCCCGACATGACCAAATTATATTTGATGACGTTTTCATTTCTTTCTGATATTAAGGTTTAAGTTTTTTTGATTTTTTTATGCGTGGATTTTGAAGACAATAATTGGCTGCCTCTGTTTCCAGATCGGAGCGGGTTTTTACTTTGCCTTTATTTAACCAGTCTTCCAGTTCCTGCATCCTAAAGTAAACTTTCTTACCTTTCTTGAAATGAGGGATCAGTCTCTTGCAAGTCTTGTCATATAGCGTTGCAACTTTTAGTTTTAAAAAGCTTGCCGCTTGCCTTACATCAAGAATCTCATTCGTTGCACCATTGACAGATAACATGCCAGTACTGCCATTTTCCAGAACAGCTTCTTTCACGGCAGATTTGATAAGCGTTTTAAGCTCATCCATTGTTACCGATATAAGTAGTGACTGTTCCATAATAATCTTTGGTGTCAAACTAATAAGTTATTAATATACGTACTTAATTAATAACATAATTTATAAAAAAAATTCTTACTGTTATTTCGCTTTCTTTTTTTCCGGCAGTTTATATTTTAACCCTGTTTTCTCTAATTCATATATACTCTTCTCTACAGCTTTATCAATTAATTTTATCATGGTATTTTGTAATTCATGCTTGCCTTTAAATAACTTTTCAGAAATGGCTTTCAGTTCCTTCTTAAAGCTTCCGTCCATCCAGTCTATCAATGTCGGAAAATTATATCTGCCTGTACCTGATAATACCTGATAAAATTTTTTATATGTTTCAATATTTTCCTTTAACTGCTTATCCAACTTATCAAAAAAATTATCGAACAGCCTTCCTGCTGCTTCGTATAACCTGAATACAGTATTATAAGAATTACCCGTTTCAAAGTTCATAACATGCATTAATTCATTGTTGGTCTTAAATACAGTTTGTCTAACTTTGGGTTTAAGGTATTTTTCAAGTAAGGTAATTATGGAAGTTGCGTAAATTGTATACTTATCCTTTATCCCTTTCATATCATAATCTTCTTCTTGCGGCATAAGAGAAGACTCATAACGAATAATCTTTGTTATTAGTTTTTCTTCAAAAGCCATTAATCCAGGATCTGTGTTCTCCACATCTTTCATGTCTTTGTAAAACATACTGTAATTGCTTCTGAACTGCATGTTTTTACGGTTGTAGGTTATATAGATGTAAAGAGGATAAGCCTTCGTTTCCTTTCCGTTTTCAAGTATTACGGCTTCCGGCTGAACATTCTTGTGCAGAAAGAAACGTATGGTTATTTTTTTTGGTTTGTCCATTTTGTTTTTGGTTTTTATAGTACAAAGATAATAATGTTATTAATATAAATCAACTATTAATAACAATTATTTTGTAAAAAACAAAATAAAATCATCATAATGAGTGATAATCAATACGTTATTTTTTCTTTGTCTGGGCGGTTTTTTTCGGTGATTTCTTTTTCTCGTCCTTCATCTTTATCATTTCCTTCGCTTTTTCTTTTCCCTTTTCCTGATTAGCTTGTTTATCATTACTTAGGTTTAGCATGGGAATTTTATTCACTGCTTCGTACTTTCTCTGGTCGCTGACTTTGGCATAAATGGTAGTTGTTTTAATTTCCCTGTGTCCGAGAAGTTTGGATACAGTATAAAGGTCAACTCCCTGATCAAGAGTCATAGTGGCAAAAGTATGACGTCCGGTATGAAAAGTAATGTTCTTTTCAATCTTAGCCTGACCTGCCCAAAGTTTTAATTGTCTTGTTACCCATGAATATGAGTTCTTCTCATCGGTAGGCCCTTGCCCCATAAAGGCTGGAAACACGTAAGGAGATTTATCTTTTATTTCCTTAGCTTGTGCTTTTCTTTCTTTCAGAATATACACTGCCTGTTCTGACAAAGGAAGATATTCTATGTCTTCAGTTTTCTCCTGCTGAAAGTTTATAACCCATGTTTCTTTACCATTAACCTGCTTAATTGAAATGTCTGCCCATTTCAGCGGAGAAATATCACTCCACCTCATCCCGCAGAAAGCCGAAAATAAATATCCCTGTTTTACCTGCGGATGGATATTTTTCGTTTCGGCTTTTGCAAGTTTCTCCAGTTCTTCGATTTCAAGATGGGTGCGTTTGGTCTGCTTATTCCTGATACGTTGGGATTTTGGAATATCATTCATCGGGTTAATCCGGATAATCTTTTCCTCCACAGCCCTGTTCAGAGCCGTCTTCAGTGCGCTCATCATCGAAACGGCTGAGTTGTGCATCATATAACCGAGCATCCACTTCTGAAAAGCAAGAAGCCATTCTACTGTCAAGTCATTAAAGGTTATAGGGTGCTTATCATTACAATAATCCTTTATCCGGGACATTACTCTAAGATAACCTTCTGAGTTGACACCTTCCTTGCTCAATCTATCTAAATAAACCGTCACACCGGCCTGCGATTTCTTTTTATCGGCAAGGCCGTTTTCTTTTACAAGCAATCCGTATTCACGCTGAGAACGGATTTTTTCTGCGATTTCTTTTTTTTCTTTATCTTCGTTGCTAAGACGTTTGCTATGGATATGGATGTTCAGAAACTCATAGCTTCGCTTTTTGTTATGGTAGATATCCAGGTAAAGCGATACTTTGTTTTTGTCAATGGATTTTTCACGGAGAACGACACTCATATTACAATTGTTTTTAGTTAATAAATTCTGTTTTCTGGTAACAACAGAGTAACAAAAGTAACAAATAAATGTATATAAATATCAAAAGTGAAAAAATATTATCTTCTGTAAGATGCAGTATTCACAGATGTTTTATTTGATATTGTTAGATTTAATTAGATGTTGTAAAGTTTAAGGTTCAAACTTCGAAGTTCCATTTAGGCTATTATTTGCCTGATTCAACCTCGAAAATGCTTACTGCAACTGCATTCTTATCAATTTTATATTTTATGTTTCAGACTAGATATTCCTTAGGGCCACAGAGGGTTTCCGTCATCATCATAATCAACACCCCAGTTGATAGCTGTTAATTCGCCGTTTTCAAAATAAATATCGGTAACGGCATCATCAATGCTAAGTCTTTTTTCGCCCCAGGTTTCTTCTTCAGTCCCTATTTCATTGTAACCGTTTTTGGTAAATAACTGCTCAGCTTCATCTTCAGTAAGATCAGCAATCTTTTTCCCAAAAACCATAGCTTCTGTATTTTCAAGCTCAAGGCAGATACAGCGTTTATTAAGGTTCAAATCAAAAAAAACAATCACGCCATCTTCCCAATAATACCAGATTTCAGTCTGTTCATCAGCTTCCTCGGTAGTTTCTTTTTCATCAGGATTGCCAAGAATTTTTTTTACGTCATCCATTCCAAGACCGAACTTAAGCTCATTCAGGCCGACTTTAATTTTTATTTCAAGATTTTCTTCCATTAGATTTTTTATTTAAAAGGTGAATCCGATTCTTTGGCCATATGATTGTATACCATTTTGTCCATCATTTTCGGAAAAAATTTATTCAGTAAAACAATAAGCTTTCCTTGAGTAGTGAGGACAAGTCTATGTTTTTTTCTTGCAATAGCACTTATAATTTTTCTTGCAACTTCTTCAGCTGTCATTAATTTTCCTTCGTCAAGCGGAGATTCGCCTTGCATACTGCCATCCTTTGCCAGTGCGGTATTCCGTATATTGGATGCTGTAAAACCAGGACATGCAATGAGTACATGTAAGCCTTTTTTAAGATTCTCAATGCGTAAGGTTTCTAAAAAGCCCTGCATTGCAAATTTCGAAGAAGAATACCCGGTTCTGCCCGGAAGTCCTTTATATCCTGCGATTGATGAAACGCCAACCACACTTCCTTTGTTTTTTAGCAAATAAGGTAGTGCGAATTTTGTACAATATACAGTTCCCCAAAAATTAACATCCATCAACTGCCGGATAACATTAAGGTCTACATCTTCAAATAATGCGCGCATAGAAATTCCGGCATTATTTATAAGAACATCAAGAGCACCATATTTAGCAATAGTTTCATCAACCATTCTTTTGCAATCCTCTTCTTTGCTGACATCCCCCGAAACTGCATAAACCTCAAAATTTCTTTTTATCAAACTACTTTTCAGTTCATTCAATTTATCAGAATTACGAGCAGCAATCACTACTTTAGCTCCGGCAGCAGCATATTCCTCCGCAAGCGCTTTACCAATGCCAGAACTTGCACCTGTAATCAAAACAACCTTATTTTTCACTAATCACCATTTTAATGGCAATATTAACTTTAAAATTTGAAATACGATTTATGAATCACCAGATTTTTTTCAGTCACAAAACTAAAATTGAAGATAACAGGACATATGAATTATTAACTGTGATTTTTAAGGCTCTGTTTTTTAAACCTTTAGTATTTGTTTGCAATTTATTTTTGGAAATTCAAATAATGACTTTATCTTTGCACCCTCAAAAAATTGAGATTGATTTGGTAGCTCAGCAGGTAGAGCACATCCCTTTTAAGGATGGGGTCCTGGGTTCGAATCCCAGCCAGATCACCAAAACCCTTGCAGCACTGAGCATTGCAAGGGTTTTTCAATTTATATTATGGTCTCCATTAGGTTTTGAACACCGCTGCACAATAGCGTTAAGCTTATTGATTTCATTCGCATTTCTACAATTTAAAGTTTATTATAATACGCTGTAAAAGCCGATGCTATCGATCAACATCCGCCGATCAGAATTGATCATACCATTCATAATACACTGAGAAAACCGAGTGGTCATCAAGAATCCGCAAGTATCCTCCAGGGAAAGCAAAACAGAATCTTTAGCAGAAATTAGAATAAACTTTCCTAGTTTTACATCCTCGAAAATTTACTATCTATTCACAATTAATTAATGACCCCGGAAACCAAACCACAGCACCGGCATTTTATTATGCACAAACCATTTGGCTATCTGTGCCAGTTTGTATGCGAATTGCCAAAAAAGAAACTGATTGGTGAACTATACGATTTCCCCGAAGGTACTATGGCTATTGGCCGTTTAGATGAGGAGAGCGAAGGACTGCTTTTTCTGACAACAAATGGTATGATGAGTGAGATGGTACGGAGCAAAAATATTGAGAAGGAATACTATGCCCAGGTTGACGGGCTTATTACCTATGAGGCACTTGATAAACTTCGGGCGGGAGTAGAGATAGGTATTCGGGACGTAAAGTACATTACGAACCCTTGTAAAGCTTTTCGTTTGGAAACAAATCCCGGTTTCCCGCCACGCATTCGAAAAATTCGCGACGATCGTCATGGACCCACTTCCTGGATCTCTGTTATACTTACTGAAGGGAAAGAGCGACAAGTCCGTAAAATGACCGCTGCAGTTGGCTTCCCAACCCTGCGCTTAATTCGGGTTCGAATTGGAGATATTTATCTTGGCGACCTTGAGGCTTGTAAAGTAATAGAGGTTGAAGATTTCTTTAATAATCAGTAATAATAAAATTTAAGAATTCTTAAGTGCGAGTTCGCGGCATTCAAATAATTTGTTTCAATCAATTAAAAGTAAATATTTTGCATCAAGCACTTTCTGTTATCCAATTTATAGACCCTTTAATTTAACCTTTTTCCCTAAAAAATAATATAAGTCATTTTAAGCAATTCACTTTTTAAAATTTACTTTGGTAATAATTTTTATCCTCGCTCAAACCATCTTATATTTGATGAACAATTAATGTTTAACGAAAGCTTTTAGAAGAACTGTCGTAATAGTCAATTATAAAAAAATGATTACTGCAAATGAACTAAAGAAATATGCCCTATCATTGGGAGCGGAAAAATGCGGAATTGCTTCCGTGGACCGATTTGATGAAGCACCAAAAGGATTTCATCCGTCCGATGTTTTTCCGAATTGTAAATCTGTTGTTGTCTTTCTAATTCAGATGCCGACAGAAATAATTTTGGCTTCAAATCCAATTCCATATACAAATTCCGCTTATCTAATATATTCACAACTCGACAGAATAGGATTAGCCTTGTGTAAAATAATTCAGACAAATGGAGGTAATGCAGTCCCTATCCCTGCTGATGTGCCTTATCTGTATTGGGATAATGAAAATAAACATGGTCAGGGCATTATTTCTCTTCGTCATTCGGCGTATTTTGCCGGGCTTGGAATACTTGGTCGGAACACGCTGCTAATAAATCCCGAACTGGGTAATATGGTTTATATAGGTGCGTTATTGACAGATATTCCCCTGGAAGCAGACCTTATAGAAATGAATTTTAAATGTCCGCCAAAATGTAAAATCTGCCTTGATATCTGCCCGCAAAAAGCATTGGACGGAACCACTGTTAATCAGAAACTGTGCAGGCAGATATCATTTTACAAACACGAACGGGGTTTTGATATTTACGACTGTAATGCATGTAGAAAAAAATGTGTTCTTATGGCTGGAAGAAAAAAATAACAAACAATAACTTTATCCTGCTTCAATAGTCCGGATAGTTATCGGGAGTTGATTGAATTCAGCAGTGCTCTTTAAAAATATTATTTCGGCTGGCTCGTCTGTTCCCGCCTGGCAGTATGATAATGCAATAAATACATTTTTATTAACTGCAATTTTGATGAATAGAATTTCAATAAAATATAACATTAAAGTTTGGGTGACTTCTTCGTTTCTCAGTCCCTTTCTGGCTGTTTGCTTAGACCACATATTTTCATTGGGGCTGATAGATCATTTTGTAATTGGAAAAGTTGGTTTTTTGTTAGTTGCAATATTCGCTGGCTTGATAATTTCAATCCCGGCATTAATATTATTATCTATACTAATATGGTCTTTAAGAAGAACTACACTTACTGACAAACAAAATAAATATTTACTTGCACCGATTTCTATTCTTTTAGCATCAGCGACATTGTATTTTTTTTCCAGGTGTAATTTGAACATTTACCTGATAACGTTAATACTTTCCTATTCGGTTACAAGTGCTTTGAGTGCTTTATTATACAGATTAAACTCCAAGTAAAACAATTGCTAATAGCATAGTCCTTTACATTGTGTATATAAAAGAATTTCTTTCCTCTTCACTCTTCAATCGTAATATCAGCATAATTTATTTGCATAAAATTTTAACAAAAAAAAGTAAATTAAATTTACCTTAACAGCAATAAATAGTATGTCCCTGTGTCAAAAAGTTTAAAATGAATAAAATTTACAATTCTTAATTTTATCTGACTAATGAAAAGAATAATTACTCTCTGCCTGATTTCTACCGCAATTCTGCTACATATTGCTGCATTTTCACAAACAGTTCTCCTACAAGAAAACTTTACATCTTACTTAGGAACATCTGCTACCGTGCCTTCAGGATGGATATTTAATTATAACGGTGATTATACATCTGCTACCAATTCAGGAACTAGCGGCATTAACTCCTACAAATTCGGCATTGACCAGGCTACCATTACCACACCTTCATTCACGGGAGCTGACAGTGTTCACTTCTGGATAAAAGGAGTATCAACCACAACAAGCCAGTTGATTGTAAAGCAGGGAACTGATACGTCAACATGGACAACAGTGGCAACAATAAACCCGGTACCTACAACCGGAACAAAATATGTTTATCATATCAACAGTACTGCGAAATATTTACGGTTCATTTATACAAAAGTTGCAGGGAATTTAGCATTCGACGATTTTCTTCTTACTAAAAATGCTGGCACTACAACAACCACTAACCATATAAAAGTATATTTCAATAATCCTGTAAACACAAGCGTTTCATCCGGCACCAATGCAATTTATTTAAACCAGTCTGTTGATGATACTCTGATAGCTTACATCAACCGTGCTAAATACACTATTGACGTTGCCGTATATAATTATATTCAGTCGTCAGCAATTTCAAATATTGCTACAGCGATAAACAACGCTTATACCCGTGGCGTGAGTATTCGCTGGATCTATGATGGCAGTTCCAGCAATTCAGGCCTTTCATCTTTGAATACGAACATTCATACACTTGGTAGCCCGACAACATCAACCTACGGTATTATGCATAATAAATTTGTAATCATTGATGCAAATTCTTCCAACACTGCTGATCCAGTTGTGTGGACCGGCTCCACAAACTGGAACGGAGAACAAATGAACACGGATGTGAATAATGTAATAATTTTCCAGGACAAACCGCTTGCATTGGCGTATACCACTGAATTCAACGAAATGTGGGGAGGAACAGGCCTTACACCGAATGCTACAAATTCGAAGTTTGGCCCTGATAAAACTGACAATACTCCTCACACTTTCACCATCGATGGCAAAACTGTTGAATCGTACTTCAGTCCCTCTGACGGCACGAACAGTCATATACTAAGCACCATTAACAGCGCCAATGATGATATATTTTTCGGGGTGTATACATTTACTGATAATAACGATGCACTTGCTATAAAGGCCAAATTTCAGGCTGGTATATATTGCGCAGGCATCATGGATCAATTCAGCAATACATATACCGCTTATTCTACTCTGAGTCCAGTAATGGGAAATAAATTAAAAATCTACACACAATCAAGTTCAATATACCATAACAAGTTTGTAATTGTTGATGCATGCAATCAGTTGTCTGATCCGCAAGTATTGACAGGCTCACATAACTGGACATCCTCAGCAGATACCAAGAATGATGAAAACACAGTAATAGTTCATGATGCAACTATTGCAAATATTTATTATCAATCGTTTTATCAGAACTTCTACAGCCTTAGCGGAACTTTGTCGGCATGCACAGTTACAGATATAAATGAAAATTCGCTTTCTGACAATCTAATCAATATTTACCCGAATCCTGCCAGCGATAAAATCACAGTTAAAAATAATTCTGATGAACTTCAGGAAGTCTCAATATACAGCATCAACGGGCAACTCATGATTCAGAAGGAAATCAATTCACCAGAAATGAATATTGATATTTCATCGCTTTCACAAGGCATCTACGTTATAAGAATTTCAGGAAATTCAAATTCCTTTGTAACAAAAATGATAAAGGAATAGAACATTATTTCGTAGGCTCCCAGATGTATTTGCCATCGGTGGTCATGTATCCCATGTAATCGTCACGCTGCACACGCAATATATTATTTTTCACAAGTTCAACGGAACTGAATTGCGGTTCAATAAATATTTTGCCTTCTGCATCGGCAATGCCTTTCAGCGTTTTTACATTCACTCTGGCAATTCCATCTTTAAAATCGTAGATGCAGTCATATTTCGGAGCAATAATCATTTCGCCTGATGAATTAATTACACACCATTTATTCTTGTATTTAATCAATGCCCTGCTTCCATTAAAGTCCCTTGCACCGGTCATATTATACTGAAAAGGACTGTTGCCATCTGGATACACAAAGGAATACACACCTGCTGAATTTGCAACGATCGCTTTGCCTTGCACAAAACCATTGATAGGCCTGGTGCTCAATGCCTCTGTCGTTGTTCTTCCCGATGAATTGATTATTGAATACACTGATGCCTTAGCGACAAACGCATATCCTTCCGAGAAATCAGTAGCTTTCGTATATATATTATCAATGACATATTCACCGGAAGAATTTATATAACCATATTTGCTTTTACTAAGAACACGGGCCAGACCATTATGAAAATCAGAAGCATTGCTGAAAAGCATTTTAACTACAATATTTCCTGAAGAGTCAATAAAACCATATTTTCCCTTTTTGCAAACATATGCAAGCCCTCCATTAAAATCACCAATCTTGTTATATTTTACGGGTGTTATTTTTTTTCCTTTGGTATCAATCAATCCTAAAAGGCCATGCTTTATTACTTTATAGAACCCTGTAGCACTGTCCTGAAATATCTTATCATACCCGGGTTTCACAACCCATTCTGAAGAATCATTTATAACTCCAACTTCATTGTTAATTTTTACTATGGCCTGTCCGTTATTGAAATTCTCAGCTTTCGCATATTGCGCATTGATAATTTTGTTTCCGTCTTTATCCAGATAGCCATATTTTCCATTTACACGAATCCATACTTTGCCATCAGAAAAATTTCCAACCTTATTGAATTCATTTTTAATAACCATCGTTCCAGTGCTGTCAATAAATCCCCACTTTCCTTTTATTTTAACAGCAGCCAGCCCTTCAGAGAAATCATGGACATCAGAAAATTTTGGTTCAACAATTTCAGTCCCTGCAGAATTTACAAATCCCCATAAGCCTTTATATTCAATGGCAGCGTATCCTTCATGAAAATCAGAAGCATCCTGATATTTAATATCAGTAACCAGTTCACCATTCATATTGATAAAACCATATTGCGGATGATTCACTCCAATCTCATAAATAACGCCATTCGACGAGGGAAGTAAGTCAAGGTAATCATATTTGAAATGCACATACGGATTTTTATAATCAAGGAACATCCATTTGCCATCGACATACGCATAAGTGTTCTCGCCCGAAGATGCGCTTACAAAATCAAACGCTGGCGTAATTTTATAGGCACGCTTATTTGAATACATGTATCCCCATTTGCCAGTATCACATTTTAAATAGGTAGATTCAGAAAATAAAGCATCACGCGTTTCATCATTGCAATACCCAACGCGACACGTAAAATGTTTCACATAATCTTTCAGCAAACACAATCGTGTTGGATCATCTTCGTTGGTAAGTTTTAACTTCCCTCCTACATTTATTCTTGCCAGTCTGTTTTTGAAATCATCAATGTACCCAACTCCACCAAAATATGTTTTACCCGTTGCTATATCAATGTACCCCTGTTGACCGATGGTATCAATGCATCTCACGATACGATCGCTTTTAAATTTAAGGTCGGTGAGCGAGATGCTCAGCATACATGGTTCAGCAATAACCTTTGCATGTCTTCGGTCTACAAGACCGCATTTTGATACTGTAAAAAATCGCAGACTGTCAATACTTAAAAATATTGTGTCGGAGTAAACTTCAACAAGAGCAAGACCATCCTTTGTACAATATTTTATTTTATCATACATCGGCTTAATTAAAATTTTACTTGTTACTGAATCTTTTAATCCCCATTTATTATCCTTTACGGAAAAGAACCATTTATAATAATGACTGTCGCTTTGAGAAATTGTTGATGCTGTAACAAGCGTCCCTGCATAGAAAGAGGAGGAAGAGGAGGAAGAAGCATTATAAGAATAATTTCCGCCTCCCACTTTTATACTCCTTGCATTGGTATATGTTGTTTTGTCAGCTATCTCACCATTATCTGCAATTTTTATGACCGTAATATTCTTTCCATCGTAAACTTTTATCACATCATTATAAACTGTAATTTTCGGGAACACCGCATCACAAATTAATTTTCCGCTATTGCTGAACACACCCAGGAGGCTGTCATTCTTAAGAATTGAAATTTTATCATTGTAATCAACAATATCATCGTACTTCACATCAGTAACTTCTTTCCCTTCGTTGCTGAGTATTCCATGCCTGTCACCAACCTCCACTTCAAAATAATCAATCAACAATGCTCCAATATTTTCATAAGCAGCCGAAGTTATTTCTTTGCCATTATCATCAATAAGTCCCCATTCATTATTGTCCTGAAATTTGAAATATGCTGATCCATTTTTAAATGTTGTGAGATAAACAAGGTCATTGTATTTTTCAGGAATAATAAGCTTTCCCATGGAATCAAGGATTCCCACTTTATTTTTATTTTCAACAAGAAAATATTTACCACCAATGTATGAAATGCTTGCATATTCAGCTTCAGATAATATTTTTCCTTCAGCATTTACCAACCCAAATTTGTTTTTGTTCTTGAATGCTGCAAAATTTTTATCCAGAAAAAAGAAGTCATCATACGTTGTATCGCATATAAGCGAATCACATTTCCATGAATAGAGGCCATATTTTTCACCGTATTCTGCTTTGATAAAATATGGAGTATATCGATTGTAATAATTTCCATCATCGGTGAGAATCATAAGCTGGTTCCAGATTACAGGTGAGCGTTTTCTATTTTTCACAGTAATGAAACCTGACTTACCATCTTTTTCAAACATAATAATATTATCTCCTCTTATTTCGATGCTTTCGCAATCAGCCTGTAGGTATTCATATCCACTGGTATCAATAAGCCCGATCTGCCTGTTCAGTTTTGTAGTGAAAAATACTGAATCATAACGCACAATTTCATCATACTTTGCAGGAGTTATAATTTTACCGGAAATAGAAAGCAATCCAAGCAATCCGTCTTTCCTGTAAAGCAGATGTTTCCACCAGCATGCACTTAGTGCATCATATGCACAGGGCAGAATCATTTTTCCGTCTATGGTCATTATACCCCAGAGTCCCTGGTACTGAATTGCCAGAACAGAATCATTCAATGTTTTCAGACTGTCATAAATAGTCGACAGTAGTATTTTCCCTTTCTTATCGATGATTCCGAAATGCGTCCCCTGCTTTACAATTGCATATTTCTTTGTCTTAAAATCGAACGCCTGGCTGTAAACAGGTTCAATAACAATCTTCCCAGTATCGTTGATATATCCCCATTTTCCATTCTGTTTTACTGGAAGAAGAAGTTCATCCTTCTGGGAAAACACCATGCTGGTAAAAGTCATACAAAGTATGACACCTATGATCCTGAAGGCTTTCATAAGCTTCAGATTGTTTCAATCAGCTTATTCAGATCATCGCTGTTGGAAATTTCCGTATTCATGGTTTTCATACGGAATTTGTACGTTGGCTTCTCCTGCCCTTTCAGGCTTGCCAGGTCAATTGCTTTAAAATCGGCGGATGAAAAGACTGCTATTTTATTTCCGGGCAGTACTGCTATTAATTTATTATCTGTACCTGGAAGAAAAGAAAATTTATCATAATCACCGGGATAATATCCGACAACTGCTTTGTCGCTTCCAGTAACCAGGAAAACTTTTATCTGGTTAATATCTTTGTTTACATTATCGTCGAAAATAAATTCTGCATTCAGAAAAACTGCTTCCTTTCTGTCGAGGCACCTGTCCCAGTTATACACTCCAAACTGGCTAACAGCAAAGGATCTTACAAGATCTGCCTCTTTTTCAACGCGATCAAATTCCTTGTCTTTATCAACAATAATTTTATCGTATTCATCCTTTTGTTTTTCGAATGTGGCCTGAGCAACGGCATAATCTTTTTCACTAAAAACCGGTTGCACAACTGCGGTGTAGGAAGTAGCATAATTTTTCAGGTTTAAAAAATATGTCATAGATTCCTTGCAGCAAGTGGTAAGTGAAATGTTGCTCCAGTTAGTTTTAAAAATCCAGTCATTATTTTCAGGATTGTCTTTTATAGTGGTACCGGCATATTTCCATAGGATTCCACTGAAAGCTCTCAATTCAGGAAATGAAGAATAATCCACATCAAAATCAAGTACAAGGTCAGAACTCATGCATTTAACGGGCTTTACAGGCTCTACATATTTTTCATTGAGCTTTTTTAATTCTGCTTTTTTACCCGGATTTTCTTTGGCATTATCAATACCAAGCCGGGTCCAGTTCTTATTTACAGTATCAAGCCTGTAAAAGCTGAAATTGTCATCATCTTTATATGAAGCCATCGTGACCTGAATTTTCTTATCCTTCCCAATATACACTGGTTCTGATGAGGATGAAGTAGTTGCTGTGATGTTAAACATACCCGCAGAAACAAAATCGTATTTAGTTCCGGCACTGTCGTACTTCATTGGTATGCCGCTGACAATTACATCAGCTGGAGTTTGATACTCATGGTAAGATACTTTCACTTTCCCTTTTACAGGTAAATTGTTCTTATCAACAAGTGAATTAGCAGGAATCACAATGCTTGTACCGCTTTCTGTTTCCAGTGTTGCAGTTGTGGAGGGATCAACTTCATATGTGTTAGCAGGCACATCAACACCGCTGAATGGCTTGTACACGTACGAATTTAAACTGAGCGACTTGCCAGTTTCGTTGTTGCAGTTGCATAGAGGGAGGAGCAGAGCAGCAATTACAACAATCTTTTTTCCAAATGTAAGTACTTCTTTCATGGTTTCGTTTTAGCTTTCACAGAATAAAACGAAATCCGAAGGAAAAATATTGCTGTATAGAAAATGAAAATAATTATTGAACTGAAATAAAACTCATGTTCCTTTTAATATGAATGAACAGACTTACGCTTGTTTTAATTTTTCAATGTCAAATTTTTTCATTTGCATAAATGCATTTGTTACTCTGCCTGCTTTTGATGGGTTGCTCAACAAATCAGGAAGTATAGTCGGAACAACCTGCCACGACAATCCGAATTTATCTTTGAGCCAGCCACACTGGCTTTCTTCTCCTCCTGCAGTAAGTTTATCCCAGTAGTAATCTATTTCTTCCTGAGTATCACAAAATACCTGCAATGAAATTGATTCATTAAATTTAAAAATCGGTCCTCCGTTTAACAAGGTAAACGATTGCCCGTTTAATTTTAAAACTACTGTCAGAACAGTGCCTTCTTTCTGTCCATGAATTTCAAATCCTTCTTTTCCGTAGCGACTAATAGTTTCAATTTTTGAATCTTTGAAAACAGAACAATAGAAATTTGCTGCTTCCTCTGCCCGGTCATCGAACCAAAGACAAGGTGTTATTTGATTTTTCATACTAAATAATATTTGTTAATACAATCCTTTTTCAATAATTGCTTTCAGGTTGACCAGGCTTATTTCAATATCATTACCTAGCATTTTTTCCATATTCATAAAAAGAACCATAAGGTTCATGGGGTATTTCATTTTGTTTTTAATCCCCCATACCACTCTGGTCCGATCTGCCGTTAATGATTCTGTAGTAAAGGGTGTATAAGCAATACCTGCAAATGGCCTGATAAAACGAACTTCTATGTCAATCTTTCGATCTTCTTCAATTTGTATAATTTCCTGTTCACCTGCCCCTGCCCTTTTATTGGTGCTATCCCATGCGTACACAAATCCAACAGTTCCATCAGTACCTTTATATGTTTTTTTCATATCGGGATCAGTCATGACCCATTTGCTGAAACGATCCTGGTTTTTTATATGCTTCAAATAATCAAATACCTCTTTCACCGGTTTGTTTATGATTATCTCTCTGTGCAAATTATATTCTTTTTTTAAAAATAATGCTACAATTAGCATTAAAGCAATTAAAGACAAAATTGCTATTAATAATATCAACAATACATTTCCCATTGAAATATTTTTTTTGCTTATTATTTACTTTTCTTCAGTGTTTTCAATATATTTCTTAAAATTATTCAAAATAGATTGCCAACCAAATTGCTGCATTTCTATTGAATTTGTATCTTCAGCTTCAAAGGTCTCAACAATTTCCGTTTCATTGTCAACTTTAAAAAATAATAATGTAACTATCCTTCCATCGCCTAATGTATAATCCATTTGCGAATTTATTATTACGTCAGTATAAATTCCCCAAAAATCAAAACCCATGCTGCCATCCTTAGCTTCCATTCTATAATTAAATTTTCCACCAGAGCGCAAATCATTTTCTGCTTGTGGGGTATGCCAATCATCAGATGCATTATTCCATTTCATAATGTCAGCAGGGCTTGTCCAATATTTCCAAACTTTTTCTATTGGTGCATTAACCTTTGTCTGCACCGTAATACTAGTTTTCTCTAAGGTTTCCATTTGTATCTCATTTTAAAATACTGTTACTTTTCATTACAGTTGAACATCCATTGCACACCAAATTTATCGGTACAGCTACCATAATATGCTCCCCAAAACATCACCTGCAGTTCCATTGTAATTTTTCCACCATCAGCCAATGCATCAAAAAGTCTTTTTGTTTCCGCTTTAGTATCAGGTTCAAGATTGATATACATATTGTTTCCAAAATTCAAATGAAAACCCATGGATTGCGGAGCATCAGTTCCCATCAATATATGGCCACCAAGTATAGGTAATTCAATATGCATAATAAGATTTTTATCTTCCTCAGCTATTGAAGGCATCCCTTCCTGTTTTGGGACATCACCCAAACGCGCTATTCCCCCGCCACTATATTCTCCACCAAAAATGGATTTGTAAAATTCAAAGACTTCCTCTGTATTACGAGGAAAATTGAGGTATGTGCTAACTCTTGACATGTTCTTGCGTTTTAAAATTATTAAACATTTCAAATTTTGAAACACAAAATTACAACCTCAAAAAAGGAAAGTCAAGTTATTTAGATTAATTCTAAATTAAGAAAACATAAAAAAATTGTATAATTCTTCTTTATTCGACACTTTGGTTACAAATGCGTTTTGAATAAAGCTTTTAAGGGATTGAATAATCGCTCGATTAACCGAATATCTTCAGTAATAATTTCTGCATTACCCTGCATTTCCTGCCCAAATTCCAATTGCTTTCCATAATTAGTTTTCAACCCAACAGGAAATTCGACTTCTGCAATGTAAGTGTTATCGGTTGGTATGAGAGAAATGGATTTTATTTTTCCTTCTATCATTCCATATTCCATATAAGGATAGTTAGCAAGTTTAATATTTACTTTCTGACCAACTTTTACTTTACCTGATCCACTTACAGGAATGGTAAGCTTACCAATAACCCTGCTGGTTTCTTTAGGTATAACAGTTAATACTTTATCACCTGATACAACATTTTGATTCTCGCTCCATATTTTAGTAAAGGTAATAATACCGTCAACCGGTGACTTCAATATATATGTCTGTTCCCAAAGTTTAATTTGTGTTTGTAAGTTATCATACGACTCACTTAAAGATAACTCATATGCTTTCTTTTTTTCAGAGAAATCCTGTTCAAGTTCGAGTATGCTTTGTTCCAACTGACTAATTGAAATAAGTGTATTATCAATGGTTGTAGAAGAACTCACTACGGAATATTTATTATCGAGCAAAGTAGATTTTGATTTTTCAAATTCAGATAACGCAATTGTCTTATTAGAATACAATGAAGAATCCCGGTTAAACTGGCTGCCTCCAATATCCAGTTTCTGCTCCATGATATCCTGCTGGCTTAGCAACTTCGCATACATCTGTTTGTAATTAATAATTTGTTCCTGTACAGAAGCGATTTTTTTATGCTGGTAATCGTTATCAATAAATTTCCTGTAATCTTCAAGATCTTTTCTGAAAGTTGAAAATGATGATTGCAGATCGCCCAATAAATATGATGCTTCAAAATGCACTTTTTGTATTTTACTGAAATCAAAATCAAGCATAAAAGGTTTTAACGAATCAAGTTTATTGCTAACCTCCTTCACATGTTTATAATTAGCAGTGTTTTCAATAACAGCAAGGTAGTCGTTCTTTTTTACCAGCTGGTTATCCTTTACAAAAATATCAGTAATCTTTCCGCTGGTTTTAGCGACTATAGTTGCAGGAACATTTTCGGTAGTGATAACAATAGTTGAATCAATAATATCAGGATATTTAAAAATACAGCTGCCAATAAAGATTAAAAGTATCACTGAAAATATTACAGCAGTGCCCCTGCGAATAATCCAGTGGGGAGCTTTCCCAAGAATTTCATCGATTTCTTCGCTACGAATTTCTATGTTATTTATATCCTGTTCCATATTATCAGACGCGGATTAACGCGGATTTAAACTGATTGATCTGTGCATTTCAGCGATTATCTGCATCGAAATTTTTTATACGATTTTTATACTCATCTGTCAACACTCTTCTTTTATATTGAGGCTTCGGGCCAAAATTCAATAACAGCCCAACTTCTATTTCAGTTGCTTTTAAATAGTTTACAAGTTGAACCTCATGTTCCTGCAATATGTATTCAATTGCCTTTAATTCTATAATCACTTTTTCTTCAACAATGATGTCGGCATAGTAATCTCCTATTATTTTGTCCTTATAAACAACTTTTACAGGAGTTTGATTATCAGCTTTCGCTCCTAATTGCTCTAATTCCATAAGCATAGCCCTTTCATAAACTTTTTCAAGAAAACCATAACCAAGTTCATTATAAACATTATAAAAAGCTTTAATTATGATCCCTGTTAAATCTTCGTGCAATAAAACTTGTTTCATACTCAGTATGTTTTACTCAGATCAATACAATTTTATCTGTGCCTTTCAGCGTTCATCAGCGTCTAATTGCCTAATTCCAATTGGTTCTTCACTAATTTAAAATATTCACCTTTCAACGCAGTAAGATCGTTGTGTGTTCCCATTTCAACAATTTTTCCTTTATCAAGTACCACAATATTATCGGCATTTTTTACCGTGCTTAATCTATGCGCAACAACCACAACCGTCTTTCCCCGGAAGAACTTAGCCAGATTATTCATAATGACAAGCTCGTTATTTGAATCAAGTGCATTGGTTGCTTCATCAAAGAAAATATAATCCGGATCTTTGTAAACAGCCCTTGCAATAAGGATCCGCTGTTTTTGTCCCTGGCTTAACCCATGACCATCTCCACCAATCTTAGTATTGTACCCTAAAGGCATAGACTCAATGAACTCCTGAATATTCGCTACCTTCACAGCATTCAACAATTTTTGCTTATCAATAATTTCATCACTCAATGCAATATTTTTAGCGATAGAATCGGAAAATATAAAACCGTCCTGCATCACAGCTCCACATTTTTGCCGCCACATTTTAGTACTGAAATTTTCAAGCTTTATATCCCCTACCCGTATCTCACCTTTAACGGGAGGATAAAAACCGAGAAGCAGTTTTACCAGCGTTGTCTTGCCACTTCCACTCATACCAACTATTGCGGTAATTTTCCCTTCGGGTATTTTTAAATCAATGTTTTCCAACACCATTTCGGAATGCGGGCCTTCGTATTGAAAATTCAGTTTGTCAATATTTATGCTTTTGTTTTCAGGGATGATTGAAATTTTTGCATCATCAGGATTTTCTTCATCGTCCTTATTATGAATTTCGCCAAGTCGTTCAAGACTGATTTTCGCATCCTGCGCCGACTGAATAAAATTGATCATTTGTTCAATAGGACTGTTTAACTGCCCGATGATATATTGTACAGCCAGCATCATGCCAAGTGTTATACTCCCGTCAATAACTGCTTTTGCCGCGATGAAAGAAATTACAATATTCTTGGTTTCGTTGATAAATACCGAACCTGCCTGCTGCCACTGTGTTAGAGCGAGCCCTTTAACATTTATGCGGAACACACGTGCCTGAATATGTTCCCAATCCCAACGTTTCTGTTTTTCGCAGTTGTTGAGTTTTATTTCCTGCATGCCGGTAATGAGCTGAATGATGTTGCTCTGATTATCGCTCATTTGCGCGAAGCGTTTGAAATCCAATTCACGTCTTCGTTTCATAAACAGCCATATCCACAGGGTGTACAATACACTTCCCAAAAAGAAAACAGCAAATATTTTCATGCTGTAAAGGGCAAGCACCACGCTGAAGATTACCAGGTTCACCATTGAAAATAAAATGCTGAGTGTGGATGAAGTAAGGAATGATTCTATGCGGTGGTTATCACTAATGCGCTGCATGATATCACCGATCATTTTTGTATCGAAAAAGCGGATAGGCAATTTCATAAGCTTGGTAAGGAAATCGGAAATGAGAGAGATATTTATTCTTGTTCCCAGATGCAGCAATATCCATCCACGAATGAATTCAACCGTGGCGCGACTGAAGAACAGCATAAGCTGTGCAATTAAAACAAGATAAACAAATCCTATGTTCTGATTACTGATACCAACATCAACAACTGATTGAGTGAGGAAGGGAAAAATAAGTTGAAGTAAACTACCCAATAATAAACCGAGAAATAGCTGAACCAGAAATTTTTTATAAGGCTTCAGATAAGTGAAAAGAAAACGGAACCCTGACTTATTAATTTTTTCATCATCATGCGAATAAAAATCGGGAGCTGGCTCTAAGAGTAGCGCAATTCCTTTATCCTCATCATCTTTTTTTGTACTAAGCCAGCCGTCGAGAAATTCCTTTTGGGTATATTTTATGAGGCCGTGGGCGGGATCGGCTACATGTACCTCACCCCCTTCCCCTCTCCTAAGATGAGAGGGGGGCGTGATTTTATAAACCACCACAAAATGCTTTTGTTTCCAATGCACAATGCAGGGCAGCGGTGACTCTTCGCAAAGTTTTTTAAAATCGATGCGAACACCTACGGTGCGAAGGCCAATGGTTTCGGAGGCATCGCTGATTCCAAGTAAAGAAACTCCTTCGCGTGTGATGAAACATTTTTCCCTTAATGCCTGCAGCGAATAGCTTTTACCATAATATTTGGCAACCATGCGAAGGCAGGTTGGACCGCAATCCATTACATCGAGTTGTTTATAAAAGGGAAAAGACATTGAGCGGTTTTAGATTTACGATTTGGGATTTTTGATTTACGATATACGATTTTAGATTTACGATTTTTGATTTACGATTTTTGATTTACGATTTTTGATTTACGATTTTTGATTTACGATTTTTGATTTACGATTTAAAAGTAATATTTTTTCATTCGGAACAAATTTGTTTATTCAAATTATTGATTTTTTGCTTGTTTACAATAAAACCTGTTTCTTGTGAATAAGAGCCGCATTCTTCCACGGGTACATACCCTTCTTCACCTTCCCATTTCGCGATATAAGGATTATACGGACATTTGGCAGGTTGAGAATAAATATTATTTTGGTCTTTTATAAATGCACGGCAATCGGTACACATGTGACGAAACTCACAATCCTTGCAAACATCAATTTTATCTTTATTAATAAACCACAAATCTTTGAAGCCAGGTTTTTCAATGGCTTCAGCAAGAGAGGTGTCTTTTATATTGCCATAACTTTTGCTCATTGAAGGGCAATTTTTTATTTCGCCATTTGCATCAATGCAAACTTTGCGGTTAAGACAAGAGTTGTGAAGAATTGATTCTGTGTAATAGGGGATACTACAAACCATGACAGCAGCATTAATAAATCCACATGAAGAAATCGAATTAGTTAATTTTGTTATTGTGAAATTTTGAGACTTCTTAAATTTCATTTCATTGCAAGAAAATATTTTTACTCCTTTAATATTGCATCTTGTTGAACAAATGGATAAAATATTCTCCGTAAACATTTCGTTATTAAATAAATTCAGTTCTATGTGGAAAACAGGCATGCCCAAAAAAATGTTTAGTAATTCAATTATATCAGTTTCTTTGCATGCCGGCAAAAAATTAATGGACACGTTATAAATGTGGTTATCCAATAAAACATCCTTTAAATATGGCTTTATTACAACGTTTGAATTATATTCAAAATTTAGATTTGATATTTTTGAAGGATAATCCCATTGTTTGTTCAACTCAGGGAAACACTTAATGTCTTTTTTCTTTACAAAAAATGCCAGATCCCTATTTAATAAAAACTCAAAGTATTCATCCAATGATTTTTTCTCATATTGTTTGCACATTGCAGAGTAGGAGTTAAGATTTGCCTTTTCAAGAATTGTGATCATATCAAGTGGAATTGTATAATAACAATTTCTTTGCAAATCCATTATTATACCACGTGTATAGCCAGAAACAGCAGTGCAATTGGCAAATAATTTTAAATGACTATTTGAATTCATCACAAGATATTTCAATATTTATTAACATCGGCTTATAGAATCCAAAAGCTTTTGCTGTATCTGAATTAAACAAATCGACATGAATATTGTTTTCAGTAAAAACAGGTTCTGATTCTTTCCAATAAAGACTATGTATAGGCCTTAAGCCAGTAATAGGAAGCAATGATTTTCTTACTTCGACTTTATTCTTCATTTTTTATATCAATTCATTTGCAAATTCTCTATCCAAATAATAATTACAATTATGCGATACGAACCCATATTGCCCAACAGGATTAATATCGAGTAAATAATATTTCTCGTCCAAACCAATGCAAAAATCAACAGAACAAGTATCCAATTCAAACATATTTAGCAGTCGGGTTAGCTTTTTCTGTATTAGGCTAGGCAAATTGAATGGAACCATGCGATTCATTTTAGAATGATTGTAATTTCTGAAATCCGTTTTTGTCTGCTCGTCAAGTTGTGAAAAAATTGCCATTGAATAGAATTTCTTTTTTAAATAGAAAATTCGCAGATCAATGTATTTTGGTATAAATTCCTGAATAAAGGAAGGGAAAAATGTTTCATCAGCAGCCTTTAGAATGTCCTCCTTGTGGACAATTGATGTTTGTGCTGAAAGATCGTAAGTAGCATCGGAATAATATTTATATGTGTCGCTTATTCCCTTTGTAATATATTTTTTTCCGGATTCAAATAAATCCAGCAAATCATCTCTTTTTGAAATAATGTATGTTTCCGGCACAAGAAGCCCACATTTTCTTGCATAATCTGACAATTTTAATTTATCCACATACAATACAAACGGATTCCCTACTCTTTTGAAATTACTTGAAAAGTAATTATTAATTGTAAAATTTACGCAATCTATCTCTGCTCTATAATAACCATGGAGGTGTTTTGTAAAATGACTATTAACAATAGTGGTATGCTTCATTATTTGAGGTGCTGAATTTATCATCCATCTTCGAAATAACACCCTGTCAACTTTACTTACAATTTTCGTTTGGCCATCCTCGTAATAGTGAATACAAACAGTTGTATTATCTCCAATTGATATAGAATAATCTATGATCTCAACATTTTCATTCAGCACAACAATTTCAGCATTAACTATATTGTGCAAAGCCCAAAGAATTATTCTGTTCTTTGATTGATCGTTATCTTCAACAATAAAAAGAATTTTCATTCCGAAATAATTTTAATCTCCACTCTCCTGTTTTTAGCTTTGCCTTCATTTGTTTCATTTGAAGCTATGGGATCTGACTTTCCTTTGCCTTCAGTTTTCATGCGGCTTTCATCAATGCCCTTTGATAAAAAATATTTTTGCACACTCAATGCTCTATCACTGGAGAGTTTTAAATTAAAGGCATCGTCACCTACATTATCTGTAAAACCGTACATTAAAATTTGAGATGAAGGATTTGCTTTTAAAAATTTACAAACTTTATCAAGTATTAATACCGCTGATTTACTAAGAGCAGCCGAGTTGAAAGCGAAATTTGTATTGTCAATTATCATACGACCTTTATCACCAAACCAAACAATATTTAACTTCTTTAAATTTTTATCTTTTTCATATTCACTCGAAATGAAATCAATAAGTTTCTTCTCAACCTCATCCGACATGTATAAAGACCGAATAGTTTCCAGTTCAAAACAATATCCACATTTAAAATTACAATCAAGGGTGGGAATTATAGTTAAACTTCTATATGTTTTATCAAATTTTCGCACTTGATGATGCATATTTAGAATATTTAACACATCTTCATCATTGCCTTCAAAAATAGCACACATTGACTTCAATACATCAATTAATTCTTTATCCATTTTGCAATAAAGAGAGGGATTCTCTTTTAAATTAATTATTTGTTTAAATATCTTTTTATCAAGTTTTAAAAAAGAATTAGTGAAGCTATTATAAAGCAAACATCCGAATTTATCAGATTCAAATAAATGATTATATTTTGTCCATATCATAATAATTGACTTGTTATAAAAGAAAATAATACAATTTAACCAAAAAGATAATTACAAAACAATTAGCTGTAAATGGTCATCATTTTCATATTGTGATGACACACATTACCACCTTTCAAATAGTCAAATTCCATTTGTTATTGTAAGTTATTAAGGTCTCAAATTGATTCAAATCCTTTTTGTATTATATATATTTTATTTTGTTAATTGTTTTTTTAATCAGAGGTTGTGAGAAATATTTCTCACAACCTCTTAAGAAAATTATTGTATTTAATTATTTCCAAACAATTTCCTGCAAACATTAAACGGGTTTACATCGCAGATACATACCTTAAATGTTACTGGTGTGTTGCAAACACATATTTCTTCACCCCCTTTAAGATTATTTAATTCTGAATTGTTTAATACGTTGTACTTAGGTGTTTCGATTAATTTAAATCCTTTTTTTGTTTTCATTTTATTAAAATTTTAAGAAAAATAATACTTTTAATTTTTCCACTTTCGCAGTCATCCTTTTAAATCAGTAATATCAATAAGTTATTAGCAGAAACTGCATTTTCACTTCGTACATCATTAAAAATAAAAAAATGGTGGAAAACCTAGGCGCAAAATGCATAGTAATTTTTTACTTGCATTCTGATTTTTTATGTATTACTTTAGCAGGGCATTTGCTTTAATTAGTAAGTGTTTTACTTTCCAAAGTAGCCGGAAGCAGGTCTGCTAATCTGCTCCGGTTTTTTTATGATAGTTATTTCCATAGTGCTTAATCTTATGAAACCGCAGATGTATCTGCATTTACATGAAACAAATTTTTATATCGATTAACACAAGCTAAAATCACAGATACTATAATTATTTACCTACGAAATAAAAATCAATTGCAAAGAATAATATTTAAATCCAGTTATAAAATTACTATTTGATAACTGGTAAGTTTTAAGACATAGGTGGTAGGAACGGATTTATAACTGTTAATTAAATTCATAATATTTTATACATAAGGCATAATGTAATAAAATTATATTTAAAAACAGAGGGCACTCCCCAGGAGACAAGCGCCAGTGGGGTTAACAGTGATCGGTAATCGGTAAACAGTAAAGAAAAAAATAAATCTACAGAATCACTCATCTGGAGCAAGTGCCAGTGGGATTAACAGTTATCGGTAATCGGTAATCAGTAAAGAAAAAAATAAATTTAAGGGGTCGCTCGTCAAGAGACAAGTGCCAGTGGGATTAACAGTGATCGGTAATCGGTAAACAGTAAAGAAAAAAATAAATCTACAGAGTCACTCATCAGGAGACGAGCGCCAGCGGGGTTAACGGTAAACATTAAACGGTAAAAATAAAATATGAAACCCCTGAGTAAAGATGTTCGGGGTAATTGGTTTTCTGTTTTGAATAGGAATCTTGTTAGCGGATAAGTTCAATGCTACCGTATTTTTCCTGAATTTCGCCATTTTCAAAAGTTACGGAAATTATATAAAAATAAACACCTTCCGAAGCATTCTGCCCGTTGTGTTTTCCATCCCAACCTGAATTTACATCAGCCCATTTAAAAAGTTCTTCTCCCCAACGGTTAAATATTTTTCCGTTTATTGTTTTTATGTTTTGCCCATGTGCTTTGAAATAATCGTTTACACCATTGTTGTTTGGGGTGAAGGCATTGGGAATTGAAATAGAATTATTATTTTCTAATACAAACACTGTGACAGTATCATGAGCAGTGCAACCAAAACTATCTGTCATTTCAAGTACATATTGGGTGGTAATATTTGGAGACGCTATTGGATTAGGGCAATTGATACATGAAAGATTATTGGCTGGTGACCAATTATAAAGTCCTGTTCCAGAACCATGCAAAAATGCATCATTACCTGCATAAATGGTTGTATCGTTGCCTGCATATGCTAAAGGAATTGAGATGAATATAGGAATCATTTGTATATTGCCGGAGCATGCCGAATCTTCAACAATAACTGAAATATATCCCGATAAACTTCCAAAATTCACATCAATATCTGATGTTCCCTGACCATTTGTAATTATTGATCCAGACGGAGTGCACCATGTATATGAAGTTGAGCCGGAAATTGGAGTAATAGAATAATGTGATGAAATATTTTGGCATAAATTTGTTTCACCATAGATGGTATCAGGTGTTGCTGATAAAACACATTGGTTGAACTTAGCAAGAAATGCATCATCATTAGTCAAATAACCTGTTCCAGGAGAGTAAAATGGCTGAAAAGAACCAGATGTTGCAATGCCAGTGTCTGATTGTGTCCATCCTGTTATATAAACATTATTTGATTTTGACACTTCTATATCAGTTCCAAAGTCATCCTGGTTTCCACCATAATAAGTTGCCCACATTAATTTGCCAATTGGATTGAATTTGGCTATCATTGCATCGCCACTCTGAATCCCCCCAGCATAATTTTGATGAAAACTTCCTGTTGTACTTATGGCAGAATCTGATTTTGTTCCGCCAGTCAAGTATACATTGTTATTCTTATCTATTGCAACATTAAAAGCTATGTCAGACTTGCTGCCACCATAAAAAGTGCTCCATACTAATGTTCCTGCATTATCAAACTTTATTAAAAATGCATCATAGTCTCCATTATATACAGGTTGATGTACATTTGCGGTTGTTGGAAAACTACTAGAACCAGTACAACCGACGACATAGACATCTTCAATAATATCAATTCCTACATCATAACCATAGTCATAATCACTTCCTCCCAAATAGGTACCCCAAAGTAAAGAACCAACCGGACTAAATTTTGCAACAAACGCATCGTGATTACCTTTAAAACTATCTTGGACTGCACCACTTGTCGATATTCCATTTTCCGATTGTGTAGCACCAGTAATAAAAATATTATTCTGTTTATCACATGCGATTCCAAAACTCTCTTCATACATTGTGCCGCCATAGTAACTACCCCAGATACGTTGACCATTCTTATCAAATTTAGCAATAAAAGCATCCAACCCGCCTCCCGGAAATTGTTGCGCTAGAGTATCCTGGTGAGTTCCTGAAGTTGCAATACCTAAAAATGATTCGGTATATCCGCTAAAAACAATATTTCCAGTTTTATCATGGGTAATTGCATTAGCCCAATCTAGACTTTCACCTCCATAATAAGTTGCCCATTGTCGAAAACCATTTAAATCAAATTTAGCTATGTAAGGATCAATTTCTCCAGATAAGGTATCTTTAAATGACCCAGGAGTAGCTATTCCATTAGTAGATTTTGTACCTCCGGCAACATAAATGTTGCTATCAGCATAAGTTATACTTGTTGCCCAGTCTTCATCCATACCACCAAAATATGTTCCCCATAACCTTACGCCATTGCTATCGAATTTTGCTAAGAAAGCATCTCTTATTCCAATCAGGGTATCTTGAAATGATCCACTTGTTGCTATTGCTGAAAGTGAAGATGTCCAACCGGCTAGATAAATATTTTCATTTTCATCAAGAGTAATTTCTCTTCCATTGTCAGTATTATAACCACCATAATATGTTGCCCATTCTATTTCCGGATTAGGATCGATGAGAAGGGTTTCATTCGATAATATTTTATCATCACAAGTAAATCCCACTGTAAAATCATTTACCGATGAATTTATAATCCTATATTTTATCTTAACTTTTTTATTGGATTCAATTATCCAACTTGAAGGGATACTTTCATGCAAGAAGCCGCCAGAATATAACAATTGAACTTTACCATTAATTATTTGAGCTTGTTTTGCACCCTTATATTTGATTTGAATTAATGATATATCAGCTCCTGGACGAATCAAGAAATTATATTTAAAGGAATGGTTATTATTATCATAATCAAAAATGATGTCTATATTTGGATATATCTCTTTATAAATTATCTTCTTAAAACTTCTGACTTTTGTAACTCCATTTGCACCTGAAACACCATTGTAATAATTTAAGTAATCCGGAGATGCATCCTCTGCAATGACTATGGGTTGAGGGTTAGCCCCCAGGAGAGAAACATCAATTCTGTTAAAATTAATTTTATTGATTGGATTATTTTTAAAGACTTCAAACTTATAACCATGAAATGTTTTTAATATTGGATCAGAAATGTTTTTCAAAGAATCATAAACATTTTTATAAATATCGTAGCTGAATGCGTTTGCTTTAAGTTCAACATTCATGCCTTTATCAAGTGGTAATATATATTTTACAGATGGGTTTAAATTAAAATTTTGATCATATACCTGACCCTTATTTTCTATAAATCCAACTTCTCCTTTAAATTTATTCATTTGATTTTGCCCGTCTGCATAGGAGAAAAGCAGAAAGCAAAACACAACGTGAATAAATGTTATTTTAATTAAAGTATTCATATATAAATAAAGCACGGGCATTTTTGCCCGTGCTTTTAAAATATTATTTAATAATAACTAATTTATCTGATTTAATCAATTGCTGATTGACAAGAATTTTATAATAATAGACCCCTGCTGCAATATTCGTTAAATTTACTTCCATGCTATTTTCACCTTCGGTAAGGTTCAAAGTTAACACTTTATTTCCAACTTCGTCGAAAATATTTACTTCGCCGGAAGCGCCAACAGAGGGGGGTAGGTTTTAACACATAGGTGGTAGGAATGTGTTTATAACGAAGCTGTATTGCTTGCAATGGCGAACTGTCAGGAGAAAACAGACGAGTCTGTCGAAATAATAATTTTAGATTGCACCGCTAAAACCCTTCAACCACGAGCCATTGAAGCAATATAATGTCACCAACAGTTTTTCTTTTAATCTAAGTAATTGCTTATTTTATTTTTTTAAATTGATCCTAATTTATAAGTAATTCCAAGTAGTAAATTTGTAGAATTATTAAGGATTTTACTGTCATTTTCAACTGGCGTAGCACCTATATTTAGAAGTCCAGAATAATTTCTGATTTCAAATGAAAGGCTGACTTTCTCTTTAATTGGTATTGACAATCCAATTCCTAATGCAATTCCGGAGTCAAAATTTTTATAATATTGTGATATATCACTTTTATAGCTATTGCCATCTGAGTCGACTCCAATAGATGATGCTTTTATAATGTAACCTAAGTATATACCTCCATCGATAAAATAATTTATAGTTTTTCCAAATGTCTTTCTACACATTATCGGGAGATTAAAATAATTTAAATCAACACGCTCTCTAAAGTTAACAATAGCATTTCCATCATGGTAAGTTTCTTTGAAAATCTGACCTTTTCTCTCAAATGCAAAACCAGATATTAAAGAGAAATTTTTTTGTAGCATAAATTGAACTGATAGTCCTCCAGTAAAATTTATTTCAGGTACAAACTTTTCGTCGGTAACACTGAATTTCTTTGTGTATAGTAAAGAAGTAAAATTTGGACCACCATTAATTCCAAAAACAAATTTGCTTTGTTGGGCAACTGCACTTGAAAAAAGTCCGACACATAAAATTGCAATTACAGTAAGTAATGATTTTTTCATGGTTAATATTCTTTAGTTTGTCTGCAAATAACGTGAATTGTATATTAAAATTGTTGGAACTGTTAATTAAATTCAAAATATTTTCCAAATAAGGCATAATGTATAAAAAGTGTACAATAAATAGATGACACCCGACAGGAGACAAGCGCCAGTGGGGTTAACAGTGATCGGTAATCGGTAAACAGTAAAGAAAAAAATAAATCTACGGAATCACTCATCTGGAGACAAGTGCCAGTGGGATTAACAGTGATCGGTAATCGGTAATCAGTAAAGAAAAAAATAAATTTAAGGGGTCGCTCGTCAAGAGACAAGCGCCAGTGGGGTAAACAGTGATTGGTAATCTGTAATCGGTAAACAGTAAAGAAAAAAATAAATCTACGGAATCACTCATCTGGAGACAAGCGCCAGTGGGGTTAACAGTGATCGGTAATCGGTAAACAGTAAAGAAAAAAAAAATCTACGGAATCACTCATCTGGAGACAAGTGCCAGTGGGATTA